>Ga0182015_10000461_pt1 | contig 57907 bp, 46 predicted proteins | sample 712P3MmetaG_FD_120478 | JGI IMG/M metagenome (GOLD analysis project Ga0182015, IMG submission 120478) | Permafrost microbial communities from Stordalen Mire, Sweden - 712P3M metaG | ecosystem: Environmental > Terrestrial > Soil > Wetlands > Permafrost | place: Sweden: Stordalen | collected...
AAGATGTGAGACTTATCACAAGCTTTTCGCTGCTCTATCCCGATAATCCAGTCAGCTTAAAGCACTCACCGCAGAAATAATTTGCGGGACAAAGTATGAACATGATGAAACTCAGAAAAACACTTCCCCGGTTGCCAATTGGGCTGAGCATTGCAGCCACCCTTTCGCTGGTGACGTTTCTCGCGGTGGCCCCAACGCTCGCGCGAGCAGCCGATAAGAGCGAGAAGAGCGAGCCGCCTGCGGCTGCGGTGCAGGACAACTCCAAGTACGTGGGAGCGGAAACCTGCAAAACTTGCCACGAGGAAATTTACAACAGCTGGGAGAAAAGTCCGCACTGGAAGACCACGCTCAACAAAAGCGGCGGCACCGCCAATCAGGGTTGCGAGGGCTGCCATGGTCCGGGAGCGGATCACGTGGCCGGGGGCGGCGACAAAAGCAAGATATTCAGCTTTGCGGGCCAGTCACGGCAGGCCAGCAGTGCCCGCTGTCTGAGCTGTCACGGCGAGGCTCATGCGCAATCGCATTTTGCCCAATCGGCGCACGCCAGCAGTGAGGTCGGCTGCCTTGACTGCCACTCGCCTCATCACGCGCAGGAGAAGCAGCACCTAATGGTTCAAAGCCAGCCGCAGTTGTGCTACGGATGCCATACTGCGGCCAAGGCGGATTTTGCCAAGCCCTATCACCATCGCGTAAACGAAGGTCTGGTGCAATGCTCCGACTGCCATAATCCGCACGGAACCGGCACGGTTCGCCAGGTGCAGACACTGGCGAGTGGGGACGCAGCCTGCTCGAAGTGCCATGTCGACAAGCAAGGGCCGTTCATCTACGAGCATGTGCCGGTGAAGACCGAGGGCTGCAGCAGTTGCCACACGCCGCATGGTTCGACGAATCCGCGGCTGCTCAAGGTCAGCTTGGTCAACATGCTGTGCCTGCAGTGCCATACTTTCCCGACCGTGAGTCCCATTGGTCCGGTGCACAACCAATCGGCAAAATATCAGGCCTGCACCGTGTGTCATACGCAGATTCATGGGTCGAATTTCAGCAACGTATTTTTCAAGTGAAACCCGTTCAAGACAAGGAGCAGTGATGGCGTCGCTCAGACAATTAGCTGGACGGTGGTGGCTGGTTGCAGTGCTGCCGGGAATGCTTTTGGCGCAATCTTCGAACCCAGGGCAAAACTCGCCCTCCGAAGGCGTGAACACCGGCGACTACGTGGTGCATTCGTCGATTGAGATGGGCTACCGCTACAACGATCGCAGCGGTAGCAACGATATGTATGACACGCTGGTGAATCTGCAGACGGGGCCGCGCTTTCTGAATGAAACGCTTTCGATGCAGTCGCAGGACCACCAGGGTCTGTTGTTTGACGACCTCAACCTGAACAGTTTTGGCTGGGGAGGCGATCCCAACAACGCCTTGCGCCTGCGCGCCGACAAGAACAAATGGTACAACCTGCAAGGGAGTTTCCGCCGCGATCAGAGTTTTTTTGACTACGATCTGCTGGCTAATCCGCTGAATCCGCCGAGTTCCAGCCCATCGATTCCGGAATTGAATTCAGGCCAGGCATTCGACACTACCCGGCGCATGACCGACATCGACCTCACCCTGTTGCCACAGTCGAAGGTAAGTTTTCGCCTGGGCTTTTCGCATAACAACGTGAATGGATCGTCGTTCAGCAGCATTCATATTGGGACCGAGGCTCTGCTGCTTCAACCCTTGAACACCACCATGAACTCCTACCGGATGGGAGTGGACTGGAGGGTCGCACCGCGAACCGTGCTCAGCTTCGATCAGTTTCTCGACTATTACAAAGGGGACACGGACACGCAACTGGCAGCGTTTGCGCCCGCCCTGCTCCCGGGCGGAACTCCGGTGGAGTTGGGTTTATCGATTGACACTGGCAATAAAGAACCGTGTGGATTTAATCCGCCCGCCAATAGCCTGATCAACTCCTCAGGCACATTGACCAATGTCAACTGCAGCGCCTACTTCAGCTATTCGCGCGATCAGCGGATTCGTACCTCTACCCCGACAGAGCGGCTGAGCTTGCGCAGCAACTATTTTCAGCGAGTCGATCTGGTTGGATCGTTTTCCTACAGTGCCGCTGACATGACGACACCATTCGACGAATCTTTCAATGGCCTGGAGACCAGAACCAGCGACCGAGCTTTTCAAGGAACGGGAGCGGCGGCGGCGAACCGAATTTCTAATGTGGCCGATCTGGGGGCGACCTTTCATTTGACTCAACATGTTCGCCTGATCGAGAAATTTTACTTTTGGGCCTACCGCATTCCGCAGAACGGTGCCTTCAGTGAGGTTGACGACGTCTGCATAAATCCGAAAGCGTGCACGCTGTTAACCCCGCTGAACGCTACCGCGCCAGCAACCACGAACACTTTGATTGACTCGTCTTTCGATCAGAGCCTTAAGAGAAGTCAGACAGAATTGGCCTGGGACATTTCTAAGAAAGTGGGAGCCCGCATCGGTTTCCGCTACGGAGACCGAGTCTTCAACTTATTTAACGATTTTTCTGGAGACCAGACTTTCAACGCCTTCTCGACCACGGGACAAGACCGTTTCGTCGTTCATGAAGATACTGCGCTGCTTGGGTTCTGGGCCCGACCCACCCACGCGTTGCGCTTCAATTTCGATCTGGAAAGCACCAGCTACGATAACGTGATTGTTCGCATCTCTCCCCGCAAGGAGGAACGTTACCGTTTCCAGGCGACCTACACGCCCCGTCCCTGGGCCGTGATCGGCGGATCCGTCAACATTTTGCAAGACTCCAATGCCAACTCCTTGACGGATTACGTGGGCCACAACCGCAATTATGGATTCACCGCCTCACTCGCGCCCCGCGAACGCTTCGGGATGGATTTGGCCTACAACTTTAATGACGTGATCCAGAACGCACTGATTTGCTTCAACGACACGCCGCCCGTTGGAGTGAGCCTACCTTTTGTGAATAATGCCGCTTCTTGCGCGCTGAGCGAGCCTGCCAATCCTTTGCTGGCTGACTCGTACTATACCAACCACACCAATTTCGGGATGGCAGCTTTCCGGGTCAGGCCAGCGCCGCGATTAACCGCGAACCTCGGCTATAGCATCACGAAAGTTGACGGCAGTATTCCGCAGTTCAACGTTCTGCAACCGCTCGGCTCGTCACAATACGACTATTACCAGCCGCTGGCCAACCTGAGCGTAGATTTAGGCCACAAGCTGGCTTGGAACAATGGATGGAACTATTACCAGTACAACGAAGGTTCGTTCGTCGGACCCACAGCGCCGCGCTATTTTCACTCGAACGCGCTGACTGAGTCCTTGCGCTACGCGTTCTGATTTTGTGTCAAAAGATCGCTTGCCTAGCGCATCGTCGCCTTTCCGGTGAGCTGGATGTCTGCTGCTGAGCGGGCGACGAACACGTCGAAATCCCCAGGCGCTACCGTCCAGGCGTGACTCTTGACGTCGTAATAAGAGAATGCTCGCCGATCAAGCTTTACGGTAATGTTTTTCGTCTCGCCTGGGTTCAACATTACTTTCGCAAACCCTTTCAGTTCCTTGACCGGGCGGGGGACTGGGGCGTGCTGGTCGCCGACGAAAACCTCGGCAACGTCCGCGCCTGCGCGGCTCCCGGTGTTAGTCACATTAAAGGAGACGGTGACTTCGTTCGTTGACGAGGGAGAAACCGTTAGATTCTTGTATGCGAACGAGGTGTAGGAAAGCCCATAGCCAAAGGGAAACAGCGGCTTCACCGCGGACTTGTCGTAATGACGATAGCCGACGAATACTCCCTCAGTGTATTCAACTTTCTTAGTGCCAGCTTTTGGATAGTAGCTGTCGTGCGTAGCATTGTCCTCCCAGCGGCGCTCGATTGAAATCGGCAACCTTCCCGAGGGGTCAAAATCGCCAAAAAGCAGTTGTGCAACCGCGGTGCCGCCCTCCTGGCCCGGGTACCACGCTTCGAGCAGCGCCGGAACACGATCCACCCAACTAGTCATATCAACTCCGCCGCCCGAAGTCATGACCACAATAGTTTTCTTATTGGCAGCGGCAATCTGGTTGATTAGCTCGTCCTGACCCGGAAGCAGTTTAAACGTTCGATCACCGCTTTCGCCTTCGCTGGCGGCGTCAAAACCCGGAGCCACGATCACGGCATCGACGCTCGCGGCCAGCGCTTTGGCCTCCGGTGTGACCAGCGTTTCAGAAAGGACAATACCTAAGTTGGCTGTGACTTTACCCCACCCACCTTTTGCATAGTAATCGAGTTCGATTTCATGCGGCGCTTGTGTGAGCGTTACCGGAGCTTCTCCTACGAAGGCGTACCACTGCGTCCAATTGTCGAGCACGAGTTTTTTGTCGATGTAGAGTCGATAGCCGCCGTTTTCGCCGGGACCTTGCACAAATGCGAGGTATGATCCGGCGGCGCTCGGAGTAAAGAAACCGGTCCAGCGAATCGAGACATCGCTAGCTGCACGGTCGCCTTCGCGGGCGGGCGTGTAACTCACTTCTTTGTCGTATCGCACCAGCGCAGGTTGACCACTTAAGTCTCGGTTGTTGAAAATCTCTTCCTTCAGGCCTTTCTGGCCACCGCTTGCTTGAGAGGTAAATTCCATCTGCTTCGAAATTTCATCGAGCGTCGGAATGCCGGGCGAATAATAAACTTTGGCGCTGTCTCCCAAATAATTCGCCAAGCCTTCCAGATAGCTGACTTGCGTGAACGGTACGGCTTCAGCGCTCCCGCCTCCGCCGGGCCGCGCGGGATAAGCGTCAGGACCGATAACTGCAATCGACTTGATGCTTCCCTTTTGCAGCGGCAAAATGTTGCCGTCGTTTTTGAGTAGAACCATACCTGCCCGAGCCGCCTCCAATGCTGCCTGCTTGCCTGCAGGATTCAGCAGGGGTATTGAACTGTCCGTTTGGTCGTGATCAAGCCATCCGAATTGAATCGCGGTGCGCAGAATGCGTCTGACCTTATCGTCGATGGTTGCTTCGCTAACCTTCCCCGCTTTCACCGCCGGCAACAGGTTCGCACGGTTCATGAATTTTCCCGACGGCATCTCCAAGTCAAGGCCGCCATTGGCAGCGCCGACGGCGTCATAGGTGGCGTCCCAATCAGACATGATGATTCCTGGGAAGCCCCAATCCTTCTTTGCGACCTCAATGTTCAGGTAGCCGTTCTGCGTCATGTGCAGGCCGTTGGTCAGGTTATACGAATCCATAATCGCGCCGACGTGCGCTTCCTTGACAGCAGCCTCGAACACCGGCAGATAAATTTCGCGCATGGTGCGCTCGTCGATAATTGAGTCGGTGTTGTGACGGTCAAACTCCGAGTTGTTCCCCATGAAGTGCTTGATGGTGGCGCTGACACCCTGGCTCTGCATACCTGTGATGTAGCCGGCGGCAATGCGCGCCGCGAGGAACGGATCTTCGCCAAAGTATTCGAAGTTGCGCCCATTCAACGGAGCACGATAGATGTTCACTCCGGGTCCAAGCATGAAATGCACTCCACGGGCGCGGGCATCCTGGCCAATGGTAGCTCCGATCCGCGATGCCATCACAGGATCCCAACTGGCTGCCAGCCCGATGCCGCCGAACACGGTTGAAGGACCATAATTGCGCACGCCGACCGGACCGTCAGCCATCTTCAATCGCGGAAGGCCGATCTTGTCGTTGGCGCGAATATAGAAGCTGTCCACGCCACCGATCAGGTCAATTTTCTCTTCAAGCGTCAACTTCTTGAGGAGTGCTTCGGCGCGAGAGTCGGCGTCCGCTGAAGCCGTCTGAGCCTGGGACCAACCGAGTATGAGAGGAAATAACAACAAGGCGAGAAACGGCTGGAACATGCGCGTCATCGGTACCTGCCTATGAAATCAAATTGAACAAACAACTCTGCCCGCCGTTACGAAACTTTGTGCCCCGTCACTTGTTCGAGCGCAAGCGTGGCCAACTCAACATCCTCGCGCGACGAAAGCCCGCTGACCCCGATTGCACCAGCCACCATGCCATCCTTCCAGATCGGGATACCGCCGCCCCAGCCTACGAATCTTGGATCGCCGTAGTAGGCAATGTCGTGTCCCTTTTCTGGGTGCCGTACTTTTTCCCCGATTTCTTTTGTCGTTTTGCGTTCTCTGGCTGCGGTCCACGCTTTGTTCGCGGCAATTCGGATGGAGGAAATGGGCGCGCCGTCCATGCGGGCGAATGCGATGAGTTCGCCATGCGAGTCGGAAACGGCGACTACTAGCGACTTTTGCAGGTGGTTGGCTTTCTCAAGGATCAGATCGACAATCTTCCGGGCTTCGACGTAATCGATAACAGGAACATTCCTCATGCGGGTTGGAGGAAACCGACTGCGAACTCTCGCAGTGTCTGCTAAAAATAAAACCGAGCTGGGCGGAACCCAGCTCGGTTAGTTTTACGACCAGTTAGAAAATTAGCTTTAACGCAAACTGAATCAGACGTGGGTTGGCGTCTCCATTGTCGGATGTCACCTGGCCGAACCCGTTATCCCCCGTGCCTGTGTAGGTGCCATTGAAGCCAGTGCCTGGAGGGGCAAACTGGGGATGATTGAACAGATTGAAAAACTCGGTCCGGAACTGAATACTGAGTCTCTCGGTGATCGACGTGGTCTTGAATATGGCGAAATCAAAGTTGTTGATTCCGGCCGCGCGCAGTGAGGAGTCCACGCGCGATTCGGTACCATAGCCCCATGCTGGTGGGGCAGCAAAGCAGTTGACATTAAACCACTCGGCAAGGCTGCGGCTACCCCCTTTGCTGCATCCGGCCACAACGTCAGGACGTATGTTGCCGATGCCCAGGCCGGCACCTTCCAGAGGAGTGGAGGTTCCAGCCCAGGTAATCTTGAGTGGAAAACCGCGCTGGAAAGTGGTTATGCCGTCGATTCCCCAACCGGACACAACTTTGTCTTCAACTCCGGATGCACCGTTGAGCCACATCTTGCCGTGCCCAAAAGGAAGATCGAGGACGTAACTGATGACCAAACGCTGCGACACGTCCTGAGAAGAAAGCGACCTCTCTCCATTCAGGTTGTTATAGTCTTGCACCGAGCCGACTCCTCCGGTTTCGTTCGACCCTTCGAGCCAACTGGTGAGCGTATCGGTGTTGCTCAACAGCTTGGAGTTCGTATAGGCCACCAGCAGGGTGCCGCCGCCCTGGAATCGGCGTTGTACGGTGGCTTGCAATGAATTGTAGGTGCTGCCGCAACATCCATATCCGCCCAGACTCAAGCCTGTGTACTGTGGGTACGGGCGGAGCAGTTGCCCAGCAAGAATTGTGGGGCTTTGAGTTGCGGCGTTTCCGATTGAGGGATTCGGACTCACCATCGGATTTGGGATCGACTTGTCAATCGCGACGGGCTGTCCGGCAAGGGACTGGGCTTCTGCCTGAGCAACGTACGAATCTGGAATTTGGTTGATGTTGGTTGAATACTGCTGGAGGTGGACGCCGTGCGCACCCGCGTAGGCAACGTCCACAAAGAAGCCTGCCCCTAACTGCCGTTGAATATCGAGATTGAACTGTTGTACGTATCCATATTTCGGGTCGGTGTATGGTGCCAATGTTGGGTCGCCGTTAGCGGCAACGAAACTGGAAATGTTAGGCGTCGCGCTTGGATAGGAGGTGCGGCCTGGTGGGGGCAAGATTCCATTTACAAAAGGCCCAGGCGTGCAACCAGTCAGCGTGCCTGGCGCTCCGGGGGTGAAAGTACAGCCGCTCTCGTCAAGCGTAGCAACTGGCGTCACGCCATGATCCAGCGTGGCAAAGAACGGCGTAGTCGCAAGGTTGATTACGTCGTTGTCCGGATTGAGGCCGAAGGAGATGTAGTTCGGGATCCAGAAGATGCCATAACCTCCGCGGATAACAGTTTTCTGGTCCCAACTGTAGGCAAACCCGAGGCGTGGCGAGAACTCATGCTTGTCCAAGGGCAGGTTATTCCTGCTCGAGTTAGTGCCGTTCCCAACCAGCAGCGCGTCCCCGATACAAGGAGATCCCGCATTGCCGTTGCAACCGGTAACAGTAGCGTTGGTGACGGTCGGATCCCAATAGCTTAAGCGGTTGTAACGGTCGGACCATGTTCCTGGAAGCTCATAACGAAGCCCCAGGTCTAAGGTCAATTTCTGAGTGACATGCCAGGTGTCCGCGCCATAAAATCCGCGGTAGGTCTGACGGCCGGCGGTTTGCGCCGGAACTTGGGCAGCACCTTCTGTCTGGTTGACGAACGATGCAGGTCCGGATTGGGCTAACCCAAGCAGAAAATCTGCGAACGGGAAGCCCGAGGTGCAGCCATTGGCGGCCGTACAGTTGGGTCCGCCAATGTTAGCCGTCCAAGCTCCCGAGAAACCGAACGCGCCACTGGCGATGTTGGTCTGGTAGTAATTGTCCAGCCCCAACTCCCACTGAGCCCCGAACTGGAACGTGTGTTTGCCCCGAATGACGGTCAGAGAAGGCGAAACGTTGTACTGGGTATTATGGTCGCCAATCGCGCTGTTGCCCTGGCTCTTACCCACGTCGCCGGGAAATGGGAACGCTGGCGTTGGGGGCGTGCGCATAATGGCGGGAACTTCGCTGTTGTAACTGGCCGGCCATCCGAGAGCGGTGAGATCGTAACCGGCAAGCAGTGGCGCCCGCAGATAAATGAAGCGGCTTCCTGAAATATTCAAGTCGCCAACAACGGTGGGACTGAACACGTGGTTAAAATCAATGGCCAGAGCTTTGGTGTGATAGTCCTCAGCGCAACGGTCGTTGCACAAACCCGTGCCAAAAGGATTGGTTGGAAGATCCAGCAGGCCAAAATAAGTAAAGCGCGCAAACAAACGCGTTTTGTCGGTTATATTCTGGTCGCCACGGGCTACGAACTGAGTGTTATTTCCCCCGGCGCTGGTAGCCGCGATGTAATTGCCGACCGAGAAGTTGTTCGCCGATTGCACAGGGGCGTAGTACTTGTTCCACAATGCCAGCGCCGCTGGGCTGAACTCGGATGACGGAATTATGTTGCCGGCATAGGCCGAGCGCGCTCCCGTAGCCGGATTCACGGTATAAGGGTCGTAAAGCTGAATACTGGGAAGCAACGAGGAGAAATTGCCTGACTCGAACGCGGCGGTTGGTATCGTGGTGGTGATGGGGTTGCCGAAGCGCTGCCGGAACTGCTCCCAACTCACGAAAAAGAATGTCTTGTCCTTGATGATCGGACCGCCAATGTTGAATCCGTATTGATTCTGAACATAAGGAGGAGTTGTGTTGGATGCACCGGACAACAGCTGACTCTGTTTGATGAAATAGTCGTTCGAGTTAAAAATCTTGTTGCGGAGAAACTCATAAGCTTCGCCGTGGAAGGCGTTGGTTCCCGATTTAGTACTGAAGTTCAGGATGCCGCCGGAGAACTTGCCGAACTCCGGTCCCAGGTTGTTGTACTGGACCTTGAATTCGCCAACCGAATCCTGCGTCGGAATGACGATGGGCAGGTTGATGTAGCCGATATTGAGCGGCTGGCCATCGAGATACTCGGCGCTCTGGTTTCCGAACGAGCCGCCCACCTGATAATTGCCCCAGCTAAACGGATTCTGGCCGACGGGAGTACCACCTGATCCGCCTTGAGCAACCGCCGCAGGAGAAATCGTGATCAAGTTAAAGATGTTGCGGCCATTCAAAGGAAGTTCGTTGGCCTTGCGCTCCTCGACCACCTGGCCGAGAGACGCAGTTTCCGCCTGTAGCAGCGGGGTCTCGGCAGTTACTTCCACGGTCTCTGTGACCTGGCCAACCGGCAGAGTCGCATTGATATGGGTATCCTGCTGAACTTCGACCGTGACATCGTTGCGGGTAAAGTGCTTGAAGCCCGCTTTTTCGACGTCCAAACGATATTGCCCGGGAATCACGTTGACAAACTGGTAGAGTCCCTCGTTGCCCGTGGACTGGACGCGTTTTTCTTGCGTGCCGGTGTTAGTGAGGGTGACTTGGGCCCCGGTTACCGCGGCTCCCGACGAGTCAACCACAGAGCCATCGACCGTACCGAAGGTGCTCTGGCCGTGAACGGAGAGAGAAGTCGTGACGACTAAAGCTATGGAAAGACACAGCGTCCACAAATAGCGAGACGGCATACACAACCCCCACACCATATTTTTTGATCGGCGGAAGTGTGAAGCACACGAGTATTCGTTGTCAAGTAAAAAGTAATGTTTTTGCACTAGACCATCGATTTCTTGAATACAGAGAGTAATCCCATTTTACATATGGGTAATCGTTAACCGTGGGTAAACGATTACTTTGAGCTTGCATGCGGTGTTATGCTGACTACCCATGGCTGTCACCATGCAGGACATTGCGAGAGATCTGAAAGTCTCGGTGGTGACGGTTTCGAAAGTACTCCGAAACCAGGGACGAATCAGCGCAGCGACCCGCAAGCGCGTGCTACGCCGAGCCAAAGAACTGCATTACCAGATGAATTGGGTGGCGCGCAGTCTGGTGACGCGGCGCACCTATACGATCGGACTTCTGCTGCCAGACTTCATTCATCCCTTTTTTGCTGAGATTGCCCGCGCTGTGGCACAGACCGTGCGGCCTCACGGCTATCACGTGATCATTTCGTATTCCGAGGAAGATCCTGAGCTGGAAATGAGCGAGGCTGATTCCCTTCTGGCCCGGCAGGTGGATGGGCTGATCATTGCGTCGGCGCAACCAGTGCGTCGCCTGGTTCTGTTCAAGCAAATCGAAGCAAGAAAGGTACCGTACGTCCTGATCGACCGGCCCATCGCCGGGCTGCAAACGTTCTTCGTCGGGGTCGATAACCGGGCTATCGGCAGATTGGCTACGGAACATCTTCTCGCCCGTGGATGCGTGCAAATCGCGCACCTGCGGGGTCCCACTATCGGAATCGCCTCAGAACGCCTGCAGGGCTATCGCCAGGCGTTGGCGAACAAGGGCCTCCGTATGCCAGCAGGCTACGTCGTAGATGGCGGGCACGGCGATCATACCGGTTATGAGGGCATGCGCCGGCTGCTGCGCGTGAGTCCCACTCCGGACGGGGTTTTCTGTTACAACGATCCCGTCGCGATCGGCGCCATGAAGGCAATTCTGGACTCCGGCCTCAAAGTACCTCACGATATTTGTGTGGTTGGAGCGGGAAATGTTCAGTATTCGGATTTGTTGGCTGTTCCGCTTACTACAGTTGATCAAGGCACATGCCAAATCGGCGCACAGGCCGCTGAATTACTCATTGAACGGATTACGCTGAAGCGGTCGACGCGCCCCAAGAAAATTCTGATTTCGCCTAAGCTGGTAGAACGCGAATCGACCCGCAGGTAGACGTGCAGTAAACATGCCGGGCGCGATATGCTAGCCAACAAAGGAATCCCAGGTTGCTGAAAGTTTTACTACGCGCATCATTCGCCATAGTTGTCGTGTTGTCAGCCGCAGCCCTGGTGGGGCCGGTGTTCGACGTCAATCTGCCGCGCGGTTTGGATTTCATCCTGCAGAATTCGCCGACTCCCCAGAAGTATCTGATCGAAACCATGCCCGGAGGGGTTGCGCTGCTAGATTACAACAATGACGGCTTGTTAGACATTTTCCTCGTCAATGGCGGACACATAAGCAGCCCCGCGCAAACGCCGGAGAATTTCGACCGTCATGATCCGCGTTACTGGAATCGCCTTTACCGCCAGAACAAAGACGGCAGTTTCACCGACGTAACCGAGCGAGCTGGATTAGCGAATGCTGGAGATGGGAATTACGGCATGGGGGTCGCGGTCGGCGACTATGACAACGACGGATATCCTGATCTTTTTGTAACCAGTTATGGAAAGAATATTCTTTATCACAACAACGGCGACGGCACCTTCACCGACGTAACTGCGAAGGCGGGGGTAGCTGGAGGCGGCTGGTCAGTCTCAGCCGGATTTTTTGATTATGACAACGATGGAAAATTAGATTTGTTCGTTACCCGCTACATGGAGTGGGACACCAAGCACAACAAAGACTGCGGCGGCAATTATCACACCTATTGTCCACCCGAAGAATTCCCGGCTACCGCCAACATTCTTTATCACAATAATGGCGATGGCACCTTCACTGATGTCAGCCAACGCTCGGGTATCGCGGCAAAGAAGGGACGCGCGCTGGGCGTGGCCTTTGCCGATTACGATGAGGATGGCTTCACGGATATTTTTGTAGCCAACGACGGAATGCAGCAATTTCTGTTTCATAACAATGGCAACGGAACTTTCACGGAACTCGGTCTTGAAGCTGGCGCGGCGCTTTCTGAAGATGGTCGTCGGCTATCCGGCATGGGCGTGGTTTTTCAGGATTATGATAACGATGGCCGGCCAGACGTTATCGTGACCGAATTGCCGAGAGAAATTTACGGCGTCTATCACAATGACGGCGGCGGTTCGTTCAGTTACCGCAGTCTCGAAACCGGTCTGGGGGCGCTCTCGAGTGGCAGCTCTGGCTGGGGCGTGGGTTTGGAGGACTTCGATAATGATGGTTGGAAAGATTTGTTCGTTGCGCAAGGTCATGTGCTGGACAATGTGGAGCGCATTGATCCGTCTCTCCACTATCTCGAACTGCCGCTCGTAGCGATGAATCGCAATAACCGATTCGAGCGCGTTGATTCAGGAAGTGCAACTCCAGTGGCCGGGCGTGGAGCTGCATTCGGCGACTTGAACAACGATGGCTGGCAGGATGTGGTCATGACTTATCTCGGCGGCCATCCTCAGGTGTTCATGAACCGAGGCGGCAAGCAGCACTGGCTGGCAATTTCTCTGCGCGGCACCCGAAGCAACCGTGATGGATTTGGCGCTCGCGTCAGGGTGAATGGTCAAACGCGATTTGCGACTTCCTCCGGAAGTTATGCTTCATCGAGCGACAAGCGACTTCATTTTGGACTGGGCACGACCGAGAAAGCGAACGTGGAAATCTTTTGGCCTTCGGGAATTCATCAGAGTTTGAATGAGGTTCACGCTGATCAATTTCTAGAGGTCCGTGAGCCGGAGAAACCGTGATTCGCGCACTACTACTTTTGTGGTTTGCGTGGCAGACATTGTCACCCGAGGCTGCGCAGCACATGCAGGCCGGTATCGACGCCGACAAGCAAAGACAATTCGACGTCGCCATCGCCGAGTTCAAAAAAGTCACTGAGCTTGAACCACACTTCGCGGATGGATTTGTCAGCCTCGGCCAAACCTACATGGAGAAGCATGAGATCGGTTCAGCCATCGCGCCGTTAAAACATGCGCTGGAGGTTGATCCCGACCTGGCTCCAGCGCATCAGTTGCTGGGTTACGCACTACTCGCGCAAGGCTACGCGGCTGAAGCGATTCCACATCTCCAAAAAGTGGACGACAAAACTGGTCTGGGAATCGCTCAAATTCAGACAGGACAATTGCCGGAAGCAGTCGCCAATCTGCAGGCTGCGCTGGCGACGCGTCCGAACGATCAGGATCTGCTGTACTACCTCGGTCGCGCCAGCGGTTTGTTGTCGAAGCAATCCATTGATACTTTGCTGGCTGCATACCCAGACTCCGCCCGAGCGCATCAGGCTCTGGCGGAAAACTATTTCGTCTTGCGGCAAATGCCTGAGGCTGAAAAGGAGTATCGAGAAGCGCTGAGGTTGCGACCGGATACTCCCGAGCTTCACCTGGAATTGGGAGAAGTTTATGCCGGGGCTTTTCAGTGGGCGAAAGCCGAAGACGAGTTTCGCACCCAAACCAAGCTGCAGCCGGGAAACGCCGAGGCCGCGTATCGACTGGGGACGGCGCTGTTAGAACAGGGAAAAGCCCATGAGGCAAGGGCAGAACTTGTGCGCGCGAACAAATTACTGCCAGACATGCCTGAGACTTTGTATTCACTGGGAAAGGCCGCTTCGCTCGAGGGAGATACAGCTACTGCCGAAAAAGAATGGACGAAACTTCTTTCCATGGAAAAAGAAAGCGCGCTGGCGGCGCAGGCGCACTTCGGATTGGCGAATCTTTACCGCAAACAGGGCAAAACAGCCGCAGCCCAGCACGAAATGCAGGAATTCCAAAGGTTGCAGCCCGCTTCTGGTCAGGCGCAGGCACCCGGCAAACAAGAACCTCCGCGTTAACACGCTCTTGAAACAACCTTGTCGGCAGGTACAACCGCTCTGAAACCGGACAAGCTAACCGTTGCAAGGAGGTTCGTGACCAGGTCGATGAGCTTGATTTGCTGCGCCCGAAATCGCGGATGATGATTTCACATCGGCAGGCAGTACCGGGAATCCTAGCTTTTCCAAATCTCGTCTTAGCTGCCCGGTCGAGTGGAATTGGATCGCGTGCATCCCCAGCGCCCGGGCAGCTTGAATGTTGTTTTCGCGATCATCGACAAATACGGCCTCCGGTGCCGCAACGCCGAGGCCTTCGAGGGTTTGCCGATAAATGGCTGGGTCAGGCTTGATCAATCGCACTTCAGCAGAGAATGTTCTTACGCTGAAATGCTGCATCCAGGGCAAGTTAGTCAAAACGTGCGTCATCAGGTCCGTGGGCATGTTCGATAGCAAGGCAGTTTTGATTCCAGCCGTCTGAAGTTGGCTCAACCAATCAAGCATGGCTGGGTCGGCATGCACCCAAATTTCCACCTCCAACCTACGAAGAAGTTCGATCTGTTTCGCGTCTACAGAAGTGCTGCATTGCGCGGCAAGTTTTGACCAGTACTCGTCAGCAGTAAGGTCGCTGCGGTCGTAAGAACCACGACTGGTCTCCCAAAGCTTATAAAACAACTCGAAATCAACATTAAGAACGTCCGCCATGCGCCCGAACTCTTGCGGGGTGGGAGACCGAACTAAAACCTTACCGTAATCGAGAATTACAGCTTTGATCGATGGTGCGGCGTCGCGCTGCCCGGCGAATAGTGGATTCCTCTGCATTCAGCTATATTCTCCTTTCCCAAGTTTATCGTCCACTGATTTATCGTTTACTCAGTACGCCAGTTGCGGGGCGGCCGAAGACATAGTACAAATCCGACTGGAGAACTTCGGATTGGATGGAAACCTCGCGCACACGCCGAGACAGCCGGTAATGACGACTAACCATACTCTAGTGGTGGGCGTAGATATTGGCGGCACCAAGGTTGCGGCTGGCCTGGTGGACCGAGATGGAAAGATAAGAAGTCAGATCCGCACTCCGATGATGGCAAACGGGGACGCAAGCCAAGGGCTGGCTGCGGTGGTATCAGCAATTGATCTACTGCTTAATCACGAAGCCGATGCAGGAATTTTAATTCGCGGAATTGGTATCTGCGCGCCGGGACCGCTGGATCCGGCTACAGGAGTCGTGATTAATCCTCCGAATGTTCCGTGCTGGCGCAATTTTCCCCTGGCCGCCGAGGTCGAGAAAGTTTACCGTGTGCCCGTGAAAGTTGAGAACGATGCCAACGCGGCCGCGCTGGCTGAGGCGTACTGGGGCGCCGGTCGAGGCTATCGCCACATTTTCTACGCGGGCATTGGCACGGGAATCGGTACCGGGATTGTGTTCGCGGGACGAATTTACAACGGACGGACGGGCGCCGCGGCCGAGGGTGGACATATGAGCATTGATTATGATGGACCACTGTGCGGATGCGGCAAGCCCGGTTGTATTGAGGTCTTAGCCGCTGGCCCCGCCATCGCCCGAAGCGCGCGCGCTAAGTTGGCGTCTGGAAAAGGGCCACCGTCCAGTATTCTTGATCTTGCCAAGGGCAACATCGATGCTGTAACCAGTGAAATGGTGGGCCACGCTTATGCTGCGGGTGATGAACTCGCCAAACAGACTTTGCAGGAGACCGTTCAACTGCTATCGCTGTGGTTGAGCAACATCGTGGATTTGTTGGAACCTGATGTGATCATCATTGGCGGCGGCGTGGCGGCGATGCTCAATCCATTTTTCGGGGAGATCTCCGCGTGGCTTTCAAAATATTGCATTAATTCACGCTGCCAGGAGATTCCGTTGCTCAAAGCACATTACGGTGCGGATGCTGGTATTGCCGGCGGAGCTGCGCTTTGTTCAGAAAGTCCGAGTTCCCGATAGACACAACTCGATTTATTGAGAATTTCAAGTCAACTAGAACAGGAGCCCTGAAATGCTGAGTCGCCCGCAATTTTTTTCCTCCTTCAGTGTGAGCATATTTTTGTTGCTGGTCTCTTCGCTGTGTGTCGCCGCAACCGCCGAACCTTCTTCGCAAGCGCTGAACGCAGGTTGGCAGTTTCGCGCCGTCGGCACAACGGATAAGCCCGAAATCCAGCAATGGCATTCGGCGCAGGTTCCGGGCGTAGTTCATACCGATTTGTTGCGTAATAATCTGATACCTGACCCGTTCGATCGAGATAATGAATTCCGTTTGCAGTGGATTGGCCTGACTGACTGGGAATACCAAACCACGTTTCAGCTTGATTCCGCATCTTTGAGCCACGAACACGTCGACTTGGTGTTTGATGGGCTCGATACTTTCGCTGATGTCTATCTAAATGAACGGGCGATTTTGCACGCTGATAATATGTTCCGTCGCTGGAGAATCCCCGCAAAGCCGCTGCTGAAGCCTGGCCCGAATACGCTTCGTATCGTTTTCCACTCTGCGATCACCAAGATGATTCCCTACGTCAAGTCACTGCCCTACATCTTGCCTTCGATATCGACTTATAACTTTGGCAATGAGGAGAACATTGCGACCGCGCCCTACACGCGTAAAGCTCCGTACCAATACGGCTGGGATTGGGGGCCGCGTTTCATGACCGAAGGCATCTGGCAGCCGGTGCGCCTGGAAACTTGGGATGCGCTGCGCATCGACAATTTTCACATTCACCAGCGGAAAGTCGGCGCCGACGTAGCCAGTCTCACAGCTGAATTGGATATTGAAGCCAGCAAGCCCATGACTGCGAGCGTCGCCTTGGCGCACGACGAAATGTCGGGTGCGCAAACGGCGGATGGAACTCAGACCTTGCAGCTCGATGCTGGCATGAATTACGTTTCGTTTCCCATTCGCATCGCTGCTCCGAAGCTGTGGTATCCCGTGGGATACGGTCCGCAAAACCGTTATCGCTTTTCTGCCGTGATCCGTATGGGTCGCGACGTAGCAGCCCGAGCGGAATCGAAAACCGGATTGCGTTCGGTGGAGTTGCGGCGCGTTCCCGATCAGTGGGGAAAGAGTTTTGAATTTGTCGTAAACGGCATTGAAGTTTACTCCAAAGGCGCGGACGTCATTCCCTTCGACAGTTTTCCCAACCGCGTCACGCCGCAAATCCATCGCAAAATCCTTCAGGACGCTCGCGACGCCCACATGAACATGGTTCGCGAATGGGGCGGCGGCTATTACGAGTCCGATGATTTCTACGACATCTGCGATGAACTGGGCATAATGGTCTGGCAAGAATTCGCCTTCGGCGGCGACATGATTCCCGGGGACGTTGCGTTTCAGGAAAATGTGCGCCAAGAGGCCATCGACCAGATCAAGCGCCTGCGCGATCATCCCAGCATCGTAGTCTGGTGCGGAAACAACGAGGTCGAAACCGGCTGGTATCACTGGGGCAACCGCCAGGAATTCAAAGAATCGATTTCACCGGAAGCCCGCGATCGTGTCTGGCAGGACTACATTATTATGTTCGCGGACATTCTCAAGAGTACGGTCGCGCAATATACCGATCCAGTGCCTTATTGGCCGAGTTCTCCGAGCGCCAATTTTGAGGAGGTTCCCGACAATCAGCACAATGGCGATATGCACTACTGGCAGGTGTGGCACGCTCAGGCGCCCGCATCGGACTACACCTTGCAATTTCCGCGCTTCATGACCGAATACGGATTTCAATCTTTTCCTGAGATGCGAACCATTCGTACCTTTGCCAACAAGCCGGAAGATTTCGACATTCATTCCACCGTCATGCAGGCGCATCAAAAAAACAAGGGCGGCAATGAACGCATTCTGACCTACATGCTGCGTGAATATCGCCAGCCGAAGGATTTTGAATCGTTCGTATATTTGAGCCAGGTGCAACAGGCGGAGATTATTAAGATCGGCGCCGAGCATTTCCGCAGGAATCGGCCGCGCACCATGGGTGGACTGTATTGGCAGTTGAATGACTGCTGGCCGGTGGCTTCGTGGGCGAGCATCGATTATTACGGTCGTTGGAAAGCTCTTCACTATTACGCCCGGCGGTTCTATGACGATGTCCTGATCTCACCTTTCTTGCACGAGGATAAGGTCGACGTATACGTCGTATCGGACAAGCTGCAGCCACTTTCGGGCACCATTCACACGCGGCTTCTAGATTTTTCTGGCAAGGTTGTCCTCGATCAAACGAAAGATATTCAAATTCCAGCACAGTCGAGCGCGATCTACTTCACTCTCAATAAAGCGGACCTCGCGGCTAAGGCTGATCCTGACGGGAGTTTTCTGGTTTTCGATTTGCAAGTGGGCGGAAAGAAAATATCGCGGAACCTTATTTTCTTCGATGTTACTCACAACTTGGATCTGCCCGTAGCGCCCAAGATTGAAACTACTCTCAACCAGACGGGTGCCGGCTATACCTTGACATTGCAATCCCCACAACTCGCTCGCGGTGTCTATGTTTCTTTTGGAGATTTCGATGTTGAAAGCTCGGACAACTATTTTGATCTGCTGCCAGGAGAGTCTGCCACTATCACACTAAAGTCATCCGCCACGCTTGATCAGCTAAAGGGCTCAATGAAAATTATTTCACTAACCGAGGCTTACGCGGCAAAGTAATCCGCAGGATGGCCGCTTGATCTTACAAAGTCGTCGCGGTGGCAATACTCATGGCGCGAATCGTCATCCTGGGTTGCGCTGGCAGCGGGAAGAGTACTTTAGCGCGGCAGCTTGGCGAACTCACTGGCGCGCCCGTTATATCTCTAGATGCCATCTGGGAGCCGCATTGGGGACCGAGCGACGTTCCCGCTTTTCGCGCCTTAATGAAGAAGGCGCACTCTGGTGATGAGTGGATCAGCGATGGTAATTTCGCAGTGGCCACGTTTGATATTCGACTACCTCGCGCCACATTGATAATTTGGCTGGAGCGCTCAAAGCTGTTCTGCGCTTGGCATGCAGTCATGCGTGTGTTCCAACGCGGCGGAGACCATCGGATAGGTAAGCTTTCCGAAGTACTCGCGTTCATCTGGAACTTTGAACGGGTCAACCGCCCGCGCATTGAGGCGATGAGAATTTCTCACGGCCCGGACGTGCCAGTGCGTAGACTGACCAGCAGCCGCGACATTGCGGGGTTGCTGTTCTCTTACGGCGACGGCACTGACCATCGAATTTCAAACTGACCACTGGCTGGCCCGTCCGTTCGTCTTCTACGTAGGACGGGAGTGTATACTGTGCCAGATTTCAAGCTGCCGCGCACGAACCAGACGTGGGTCCAAGGATTACAAGTGAACGTCATCAGCATCGGTGAGGTGCTTTGGGATATTGTCGGACCGGAAGAACACTTAGGCGGCGCCACATTTAATTTTTCGGCCCACCTAAGCAGATTGGGGCACAGCGTCTCGTTTATCAGTGCAGTGGGTAACGACCAGAGGGGACACAAAGTTGTCGATCGCATGTCACAGCTTGGACTGTCGACTGAATATCTGCACACAGAAACAAATCATCCCACGGGTACCGCTTCGGTGGCGTTGGCCGCCGACGGACAACCGAAATTCGTTCTTCACCGACCGGCCGCCTATGACTTTCCGCAGCTCACGACATCACAATATGATCGATTGTTCTCGCGTCCGTTAGATTGGATTTATTTTGGAACGCTGCATCAGATTTATTCTCAGGCTCGGAAGTTGACAGCTGATCTGCTTGATCGCGCGTCTTCAGCACGGAGCTTTTACGATATAAATCTGCGGGCCGATGGCTACACGCCCGCTTTGATCCAAGAACTCATGTCGAGGGCGACCATCGTGAAACTCAATCACGAAGAGGTCGAAGCAATCGCCCAGATGTTCGACACGCAGCATGGGTCTTTGGAAGAGTTCTGCCGAAATTATTCTGACTTGTACAAATGGGCGGGCCTGTGCGTGACTCGTGGTTCGCTTGGGTGCGCGGTTCTTATGGACGGAAAATACATCGAAGCGCCGGGCTATCCCGTTCAAGTGCTGGATACAGTCGGAGCCGGCGATGCGTTTGCGGCAGCGTTTCTTCACGGATTGACCAAAGGGTGGCCCACCCCGGCAGTTGCTGATTTTGCCAACCGTGTAGGAGCGTTAGTCGCAAGCCGGCGCGGAGCCATTCCGGACTGGACAATTGCTGAAGCCGACGCGCTTGCAACAAGAAGCCGACGTTTGGAGACGGCATGAGGTTGAACGCGGTTTTGCTGAAAAGCACAGTGGTAGCCGCTTTAGGCGGTTTGCTGTTTGGATTCGATACTGCCGTCATCTCCGGCACTACCGGACAACTGTCGCAGGTCTTCCACCTATCGTCGAAGAGCCTGGGCATTACGGTTTCCATCGCGATTTGGGGCACGGTTGTCGGTGCCATGCTCGCCGGGATTCCGGGAGAACGTTTTGGGCGGCGTGACAGTTTGCGAATCATGGCGCTTTTTTATTTAGCTTCTGCACTCGGTTGCGCATTGGCATGGAACTGGTCATCTCTAGTTGTTTTTCGCTTCATTGGTGGGCTGGGCATTGGTGGATCATCGGTGCTGGCCCCCATGTACATTGCAGAAGTTGCTCCCGCAAAATGGCGGGGACGACTGGTGGGACTGTTTCAATTCAATGTCGTGTTCGGAATTCTGCTCGCATACTTTTCAAATTACCTCATTGCCCGAGCGAACCCGGGTACAGCGGAATGGCGGTGGGATCTGGGCGTGGCTGCATTTCCTGCTGCCTTGTTTTTCATAATGCTGTTTACGATTCCTCGAAGCCCGCGATGGCTGGTGAAAAAGGGGCGCGTGGCTGAAGCCAGGTCAGTCCTGCAGTTGACCGGCGATGAAAACTACGAGCGGGACCTGCAGGAGATCGTCGAATCGATCGATGTTGAACAGAAGCAGGCGGCTGAGAAATTATTTTCCAGGCGGTATGCGTTTCCGATATTTCTGGCCGTCAGCATTGGCATGTTCAATCAACTGTCGGGCATTAATGCCATTCTTTATTATCTGAACGATATTTTTGCTCACGCCGGTTTCAGTCGAATTTCCGGCAATCTTCAAGCCGTCGCGATCGGAGCGACTAATCTCGCTTTTACCATGCTGGCGATGTCAGTAATCGACCGCATTGGCCGCAAAACCTTGTTGCTGGTCGGTTCCATTGGGACGGCGATTTGCCTGGCAGGGGTTTCCGCGATTTTCTTTTTTCACAGCCACGAGAATCTTCTAGTTTGGTTGTTGGTCGGCTACATCGCATTTTTCGCCTTTTCGCAAGGCGCCGTAATCTGGGTTTATCTGTCTGAGGTTTTTCCCAACGCGGTTCGGGCCAAGGGGCAGAGCCTGGGGAGTTTCTCACATTGGTTTATGAATGCGCTGATCTCCGGCATCTTTCCGCTTATGGCCGCATCATCGGGTGCGTACCCTTTTGTGTTCTTCTCGATGATGATGGTTCTGCAGTTCTTTGTGGTTTTGTTCGTCTATCCGGAAACCAAAGGCTTCACGTTGGAGGAAATGCAAAAGGAAATGGCGAGCGCTTAGCGGTGCGCGGAAAGCCGACAATCGGCGGCTGGAGCCTTAAAAGGGCGTGGCTTCGGCCACCCCTTACATCGTTTCAAAACTTAAGGCAACGGCTGGGAAGAGGTGCCTTTCAAAACTCTGACGCTGGGAGGTTTTTTCGCTTCGACCGTCAAACTTTTCCTTGCGTGGAGAAATTCGGTCCGGGGCTTTGCGCCGGTGGTGGGCCCTGCATCACTGGAGGTGGCTGTCCACCAGTTGGCACAGGCCGATCCGGCGCCTCTTCTCCGGGTCGGCGAAGCGTGGGAGCGTTCGCGGGGCGTTGATCTGTTGCTTTAGCAACACTCGGCTGCGGTTCGAGATTGACTTCTTTCGCAGTGCGCAGAGTTTTCGTGCCATCGACTTTCATGGTCTCGACGCGCACGACTTCATCGCCCACCATCCGCACGAAATCGACGTCCTGGGGCGGCTCGCCGTAGATCCATTCTTCGTAATCAATCTCTCCATCTTTTTCGCGAATCTTTTTCGGCGGACGGCCTTTCGAATAAATCACCATTTCGCGATTCATGCCGACTAAGACCTGATGGTTTTGAATAGCCTCTTTGACTTTCGGGGGGACAGTATCGAGATAAGCTTCCAGCGCCGACTTGGCATCGAAATCGAGGACCGGACGGAGCAAGTCTTTAAACTTTTGTGGAGTCAGATCGGGCACGTAGTGGTCGAATACCAGATCGACATAGGTGCCGCGCGGATTCGCATTCTGATCGCTGGGAGCGATGGGCGCTGTGCCTCCCATGGTGCCGCCAACTTCGATGTGCTGATACCACTTCTGCTTTTTGATTGGACCGCCGTTAAGCTCAAAGTGGATTCTGTCAGATTTGATCACCACACTCGTAATGCGCGCTTCGTCACCCGGTTTCACCGCCGGTCCCCACACGGCCATCAGCCGCTGCAGGTCCTCGCCGTTGGGAGAAACTGCGCCATCTTTTATCGTAAGGCCGACTTTTCCCATCGGGAAAGGAGTGCGGATATAGACCAGTTCCGCGTCGAATCCGCGGATCAAATCCATTCGCGTCTGCCTGGAAAGATGAGGAAGCTCAGAAGAAGGCTTTCCGTCTGACGCAGCCGCGGTCAGGCAACTACAAAGCAGGATAAGCAGAATCGGCACACAGCAAGGCTTCACGAGGCACCCAGAGCACCAACAACCGAATTATATCTCCATTGGGCCAGAACATTACCAGGTTTTGCAGCCGACGAATGTGTCAAGGCCGCCGATCGCGGGGCGTTATTTCGCTGGGGACTCGATATTCAGCGCGCGCTTGATCGTCCCGCGCTCTTTCTGAATTTTGTCCTGCAGCAATGTAATGGCGTAAATCAATTGCTCGGGACGCGGCGGGCAGCCGGGAACGTAAACGTCAACAGGTATGACCTGATTCACGCTTTGCACCAGCGCGTAATTGTTAAACACTCCGCCTGAAGTCGCGCACGCCCCCATCGAAATCACCCATTTGGGTTCGGGCATCTGCTCCCACAGCTGGCGGATGACTGGAGCCATTTTGTTGGAGACGCGTCCCGCAATAATAATGAGGTCAGATTGGCGCGGCGATGGACGAAACACTTCAGCGCCGAAGCGCGCAATGTCGAAGCGGGACGCGCCCATGGACATCATTTCAATGGCGCAGCAGGCCAAGCCGAATGTCATCGGCCAAATCGAATTCTTCCGCATCCAGTTGACCGCGTTGTCCATCGTGGTCAGCACCACGCCTTCGGGCGTAGGATTCCCGTAAGTCAGGTCTTTGACCACTCGCTTGCCGTTTTCAACTGCGACGTACGGTCCGAAGCTGAGATCACCACTCATGTTTACATTCTACTTGGCGGCACAGTTCCCGTCCAAATCAGCATCAGAATTTCTGGCCTTGATTTCGGAGCCGGATGAAACGTTGAAACATTTGTTCAGAAAAGATCACTATCCGTCAGAGGAACTCCCGCGGCTGAGTTGATTGCGGGCACGCTGAAACAAAACGAAAGGAAGTTTATGCCACGAAAAGCTAACTTTACGCTGCCACAGCCAATCTTCAATGAGCCGGTTTTCAGCGAGGGCGTTCCCACTCCCGATCCTACTCAATTCAAAGTTCCCGAGCCGTCGGACGCTGCACTGTACAAGCAAATCCAAAACCTGCTTACTAAAGATACCGTCAGCTTTGACCCCGCGCGCGGCAACGCAAGCGATCTTTACGCTCTGCAAACTGCCTGGGGTCCGCATGGCGCGGAAATGATCCAGGGGATTCAAAATGCGAAGCAGATTGTATTTCACGTGGTGGGCGACACAGGGGCTTCGGATGTTCACAAATACCCGGACGAAATTAGAGTGTCCGATCAGGTGACCAGCGACTTCCACGCCGCCAGCGCAGCCAACCGGCCAGCGTTTCTTTATCACCTCGGAGATGTGGTCTACGATTTTGGAGAATCAAATTATTATTACGATCAGTTCTACGAACCCTATCGCAATTATCCGGCGCCGATCTGCGCAATTCCCGGAAACCACGACTCGTTCATTGTTCCGAACACTCCCGCAGCGCAATATCCGTTAACAACTTTTATGCGCAATTTCTGCGCGACCGCGCCCACGGTGACGCCGGAAGCCGGATCGCTCCACCGTACGGCCATGACGCAGCCCGGTGTCTACTACGCGCTGGATGCACCCTTCGTGCGCATCATCGGATTGTTCAGTAACTCGCTGGAAGATCCAGGATTGATTTCTAGCGAAGGGAAAAAATGGCCCAACGTTCCTAATGTCCAATTGGATTTCCTGACCGCTCAATTGCAACGCATCAAAAAGGAGAATTATCAAGGCGCGGTGATACTGGCAACTCACCATCCTGCGTTCACCTATAAGCCTCCGGCCGGGGGCAGAGGCGCTGGCGGCAATCACAGCAACAACCCGTCGATGTTGGGCGACATCGATACCATCTGCAAGGCACAAGGCGTTTATCCTCACGCATTTCTTTCGGGGCACGCTCATAATTATCAGCGCTACACCCGCACTGTGAACTTCAGCGGGAAAAGTTTCGATGTCCCTTTCATTGTGTGTGGCGATGGCGGCCATAATGCGAATCCTTTGGTGCAAGGCAAGAACGGACAATCCGGACAAGAGCCAGCCAAGGGCGCGAAAGTCAGTTACCTCGACCCCAGTCCGGTGGTAAAAGTCAGCGGATTGGTGCTGGAGAATTACGACGACAAAGACTATGGATATCTATTAATCACTGTTAACGCGAAACAACTCAGCATCGCGTTTCATCCGGTTAATCCCGTCGGCGCGGCGCACTCCGGCGTCGACACCGTGACCGTTGATCTAGCGAGCCATAAGAAAGTTTAGAGGCTCACGCGTCCTTTGTGTACCTTTGTGTCCTTTGTCGTTCATGCATTTAAAGGCATAAACCACAAAGGACACAAAGGTACACAAAGTAGAAAGCTATTACGGATTCAGCACTACCTTACCGAACATTTGGCTGGCTTCCAAATACTCGTGGGCTGCGCGAGCGTCCTTCAGAGGAAACGTGCGGTCAACAATCGGTTTCAAGCGGTCCGCGAATACGTGGCTCAGCACATCGTAAAGCTCACCCATCGTGCCCATATAAGAGCCAAGCATATTCAGTTGGCGCGAGAACAGAAAGCGCAAATCAAACGACACATTCGGGCCGGTAGTTGCACCACAAGTCACGATCGTGCCACCTGGCTTGAGAGACTTCATGCTCTCTTCCCACGTTGCAACGCCGACGTGCTCAACAACAATGTCCACGCCTTCTTTATTGGTAATCTTTCGCACTTCTTGCGAGATTTTCTGCTGGTAGTGGTTGATGCCATAATCGGCTCCCAGCGTCCGCGCTTTTTCCAGCTTCTTTTCATCGCCCGCGGTAGTGATGACGCGGGCACGGAACATCTTCGCAATCTGAATAGCGGCGATGCCAACGCCTGAGCCCGCACCCAGCACCAGCACAGTCTGACCCAGCCGAATCCCTGCGCGACCGACCAGCATGTGCCAGGCAGTTAGAAACACCAAAGGCAGACTCGCGGCATGGTCGAAATCCAAGCTGTCAGGGATGGGAATTGCGTTTACTGCCGGGACCGCGATCAATTCGCAGTAACCCCCATCGACTGCGTTGCCGAGCGCGGTGAATTCGCGGCACTGATTCTGCAGTCCGGCGACGCATTTATCGCAGTGATTGCAGAAATGCATGGGCGCCAATAGCACGCGCTGCCCCGGGGTGAAACCAATTACGTACTCACCGAGAGATACGATCTCGCCTGCTATATCACTGCCAAGAATGTGTGGCAGCTTCACCCCCGGCAATCCCTTGCGCACCCAGATATCGAGATGATTCAACGCACATGCTTTTACCCGGACCAAAACCTGATCTTTGCGCGGCTGCGGATCCGGCACATCTTCGTAGCGAAGGACCTCCGGCCCTCCAAATTCATGTATACGAACGGCTTTCATGAATTCTCTCCTGGGGAAGTTACGAAACTACCACAAAATTCGCCCGCTCGCGTTGCGTTGCATCGCATTAGAAGTGGCAGTGCTCAATGGCAGGCAATCGTGTATTATTGCGGGGCTTTGCACCTGACCTATACAACCGTCCGCTATGGATCTTTGGCCGTCTCCATAACGCTTTGGATTTTTTACTTCCACGAAATCCTGTTCCGCTCGGGCAGGATTCGGTTGCAGTGGCTGAAAAAGGGTCTAACCAACGTATTGCTGATGTTGTCGATCGCGCTAGTTACTTTGCTGATCTTCACTTTTGTGGGAAGCTTCTATTCCGCTTCGCATCGTTCCCATTGAAATCTTCCTGCTTGAGACTTATTGCGAAATCTGGTTATCGCTTCGCTTGATTTAGCCCCCTAAAGTCCTATTGGGAGTTGCCGATATACCCAACAGCAACGTAACAAAGGATGAATAACCAGACTGTTTTTCAGTCGAGAGTGAGTATCACGTCATGCCGATAAGTGCTCTGATCGTAGACGATTCCTCGGTTATGCGAAAGATCGTGGAACGCTCGCTGCGCCAGGCCGGGATCGACCTTACCAAGGTATTGGAAGCGGGCAACGGAGCTGAAGCCCTGGTTGCCCTGCGCGACAATGCAGTCGATCTAATTCTTTGCGACATCAACATGCCAGTGATGGACGGGCTGGAATTCATCAAACAGCTTCCCACAGTGCCCAATGCAAAAGATGTTCCCGTGGTCATGATTACCACCGAGGGTAGCGAGTCTCATGTGGTGGAGGCTTTGTCTCACGGGGCTCGAGGCTATATCCGCAAGCCGTTTACGGCGGAGCAGGTGAAGGAACATGTGGTCCCGGTTCTGGGGGGAAAATCATGAAATCGCCGAATGATCTGCACTCTGGCAACGGCGCCCACGCGGATTGGATTCCTTTGCTCGAAACCGCAACGCGAGAGGTGTTCGAGCTTATGTTGGGTTGCCAACTCACATTGCCGTCGGAACACCAGGAAGCGGGCGATGATGTTACCGCGATGGTCGGCTTGGCAGGGCAACTGTGCGGCGTGCTCAGCGTGCGCTGTGACGGGAAGGCGGCCGCGCTCATGACCTCCAAGATGTTGGGCGTGCCACTGGACAAGGTTGGCGCAGACGTTTCCGACGCGCTAGGCGAAGTGTGCAACATGGTGGCTGGCAACTTCAAGAATAAAATCGCCGGTTTGGCCGAAGGTTGTATGCTCTCTCCACCCACGGTAGTCACGGGCAGCGACTATAGTCTTCACTCCCTGGCCGAATCTCCTGGGCTCGCGATTTCGCTACTGTTTGAACGTATGCCGCTGGTCGTTTCCCTTCAAATACACAGCTAATCTCGCGAACATCTGCCGCAATTGGAGTTCGTCAGTGCGACGTTCTCCCATCACCCACTTTGATCTCCAGGTTAAACGCGCGCGGCCCCGAATACGGTAGCCACCAGTGCATGAATCTCGCCGACCGCTTCATCGAGCTCAAAGGTGAACCGCACCAAATCCATGCCTGCGAGCTCACGATGTTCTTGCAGAAGGATGGCCCACGCGGGGTCGGCCATCAAATCCACCATGTGCCGCTCATAGTATCCATAACCCAAGCCGCGCATCCGGCAAAGCAGATCGCTCAAATGCACTAGAGCGACCAGCGGCTGTGCCTTCTGGCTTTGCTCAACGGTATGATGATGCGCGATTACTTCGACTACATCGTCGGCCAATTTCCAATTTTCGGCCAGGGCCTGACCCGTTTCGCAGTGGGTGAATCCCATGGTGGCTTGTTCCGCCTCGTTCAACGGAATCTCCCGCTGGCAAGCGCATTCCATGGCGGCGGCGAATTCCTTGGAAAAAGCCATACAGTTCACCATGAAGCCCAAGTCATGGAGCAGCCCGGCCATGTATGCTTTTTCCGCATCCGAGTTGGCCAGCATCTCGCTGAATTTCCTGCAAACCATGGCGCAGCCCAGCGAATGTCTCCAAAATACGGATGGATTCAGCACCCATTTTGCCGCCGGGAAAGCTTGTCCCAGGCAACAAGTGAGCAGCATGGTTTCGACCCGGCGCAATCCCAGGGTGAGCACTGCCGCTTTGATGGATTCAGGTGGCTTGGCCAAGCCGAACAACGGTGAGGCGGCCACGCGCAGGCATTGCCCGGCTATATTGCTGTCGTAAGAAACCAGGCGCACCACTTCGTCGAGCTTCACGTCTTCCCCGGAATTGCTCAACAACTTCATCAAGGGCAGGAAGACTGCGGGAATCGCGGGCATCGTTTCGATTTGTTGCACGCGATCGCGTATGGTTGCCGCGGCGTATGCGCTCATAGCTTGCCGCTTTTCAAGGACGGTTTCCAATACGCAATGGTTCCGGGAAAATGTACGAGGTGAAACTGTTCATTTAATTTCATCAGCGATTCCGAGGTCCCAAGAAAGAAGTAGCCGCCAAAATTAAGATTGGAAAAAAAATGGTTAATCACCTTCGACTTCGAAACTCCGTCAAAATAGATAAGAACGTTACAACAGAAAATCAGATCCATGCCTTTCATGAAAAGCATTTTGGAGTCGTCCTGCAGGTTGACCCGGCTGAAGGTGATCAGCTTTTTCACCGCCGGCAGCACCTGCAGTTTTTTCTCATCGATGACGGAGAAATACTTTCTTTTGTAGTAATCGGTGGTGTTGCGCAATGCATAGTCACCATAGATGCCAGTCTTGGCAGTCTCGATGGAGTGGTCGTTGAGGTCGGTGGCGAGAATCTCTACGGTCCAGCCCTGCAGCAGTTTTGCGCTTTCCTCCAACATGTTCATGGCTAAGGTGTAGGATTCTTCTCCGGTCGAGCAGCCTGCACTCCAGATGCGCAAGCGCTTGGTGACCTGCTTGGTTTTTTCTGCCGCGATCTCCGGGAGGATGACCTTGCGGAGCGCATCCAGTTGGGGCTGGCTGCGGAACAAGCAGGTTTCACCAATAGTGATTTCGTTCAGCAGATGCCGCAGCTCGCCATCGCGGCTGGGCTGCGCCGTAAGCTGATCCCAGTAATCGCGCGGGGTTCGCGCTCCCAACTGCTTCATTCTCCGCCCGCAACCGTCGGCCAGAAGATAAAGTTTTTCCTCCGACTTGTAGATACCGGAAACCTTGTAAACCAGGTCGCGGATTTGGCGGTAAGCGGGATCAATGGCTTCGACAGCTTTCTTGGTTGCAACTGCAGCAGCGGCGGATTGAGCCACGATGGTCATTTAACGGGGATCTCCAGAGATGCGTGACTTTTCAAATCGGCGAAGATTCTAGATGCGCGACTTTGCACCACACGGCGAGTGATCTCAGTGGCCAGTTGGTCCAGAGGATAAGCGGCATCCGCCAGTCCCGAAGCGTGCACCAGGCCAGGCATTCCCCAGACCACGGAAGAAGCTTCGTCCTGAATGATTACGTTTCCGCCCGCATCGCGAATGTCCTGCGCTCCCAGTACACCATCCGACCCCATGCCCGTCATTACCACTCCGAGAACATTACCGCCATAAGCGGCGGCAACCGAACGGAACAACGCGTCGACCGCAGGCCGGCATGAGTTTTCCTGAGCGTCCTGATTCAAACTCAGGCGACAGTTAAGGCTCGTTCCTATCACTTTCATATGGAAATTTCCGGGCGCAATCCAGGCGTGTCCAGCAGCGAGGATGGATCCGGCAACACCTTCCGCCACGGGAATGGCGGATCGGCTGGCCAGTCGTTCCGCCAGCAAGCGAGTAAAAATGGGAGGCATATGCTGGACGACGACAATGGGCACAGGAAAATCTTTGGGGATGCGCGGCAACACTTCGGCCAAAGCGTTCGGACCGCCGGTTGAAGTGCCGATGGCAACGATTTCGATGGGCTGGTTGCTCCGCACCCGAACCTTCGGAATGGGACGGCAAACGGGCAGCGGCTGGAGTTTCAAAGAGGCAATGCCGCACAGCGCCTTGATTTTGGGAATGAGTTCGATGCGAATGCGCTCGAGCGCAACCTCCGTGCTGCCGGTGTTGCTGGGTTTTGTGGCGTAGTCGGAGGCGCCTAGCGAGAGTGCATCCAAGGTCGCTGCCGCGCCGCGTTCGGTAAGTGTACTGAACATGATCACCGGCAGCTTGGGATACAATTTGCGCATCTCTACCAGGGTCTGCAAGCCATCCATTACCGGCATTTCGATGTCGAGCGTAACCAGGTCAGGTTTGAGCAGCGCAATCTTGGACAGACCAATACGCCCGTCGCTGGCTACGCCCACAACTTCAAGTGCAGGGTCCGCCGACAAAGTGTCCGCAAGCAGCTTGCGAATCACTACCGAATCATCGACCACCAGGATGCGAATTCTCGTCATAACAAATCGCGATGGTGCTTAGGCCCCCTGCGTGGTTGCTCTTGATTTCACCGAACTTTTCTCCGCATAACTTGCTTCTGTGCCGGCCATACCGGATGGGATCTGCATTTCGATTGTGCCGTCGATGTAGGTTCCCGGCAGAGCGCTATCGATCTGGTCGCCGCGCTCGATCTTAAATTGCTTCATTAAAGCGCTTAGCTCTGCCGCTATAGAAGCCAATTCCTGCGCCGCTTTCTGTGATTCCTGCGCCCGCGTCAACGTACCCTCGGCGGTCTTTGTCACTCCTTCGATGTTGCGCGAGATGTCGGCAGCCCCACCAACTGCTTCGCTGGCATTGCGCGTCATCTCGTTGGTAGTCGCGCTTTGCTCTTCGACAGCGGCTGCGATGGTTGCGGAAATGTTGTTTATCTGATTAATGACGCCGCTGACTGTTCCAATCGCCGTCACCGCATCTTTGGTGTCGAGCTGTATGGCTGTGATTTTTCGACTGATGTCTTCGGTGGCTTGGGCGGTCTGCTTGGCAAGTTCCTTTACTTCATTCGCGACTACGGCAAAACCCTTGCCGGCTTCTCCTGCGCGGGCAGCTTCAATGGTCGCATTCAAAGCCAGCAAGTTGGTTTGCTGCGCGATGGAGGTAATAACCTTGATCACTACTCCGATTTCGGCACTGGACTGGCCCAGCTTGGCTACTGTGGTGTTGGCAGCCTGGGCCGCGCTGACCGCAGAGCCGGCCACTTTAGCCGCCTCGTTGGCGTTCGTAGCAATACTCTGAATGGTCAACGTCATCTCACCGGCGCCGGTCGAAAGGCTCTGTAGATTCTGGGTGACCTGCTGAGCGGCGCGAGAAACGGAATTCGACTGAACCGCGGTCTCTCCAGAAATGACGGTAATCTGCCCGTTGGCGTCGAGCAGTTCGTGACTGGCCGTCGCCACTTTACAGGTGTGGGCCGATACTCCACGAAGGATTTCCTGCAATTTGTCCATGAATAGATTGAACAGGCGGCTGACTTCGCCCAGTTCGTCATTGCTGATGCCTCCGGTCGTCTCCAGACGCTTGGTAACATCGCCCTCGCCCTCGGCAATATTCTGAATCATCTGAGTCAATCGTTTGAGTGACTGGGTGATGGTTCGCACCAGGGCGAAGCTGCCGAGGAACAGCATCAGAAGTGATATCCCACAAATTAAAAATATCGCGCGGGTGGCGCGGACCGCTTTCTTGCTCGCGCTTAACTCCGTCTGTTTCGCGCTCTGCTCCAACTGGTCGCCGGTGTCCTCAATCTTTTCATCGAGCTCTTTGTAGAGCTCCAGGCAGCGCTCGGCCGCAGCCGCAGTCGAAGAGGAATCGTGCGTTACAGACTCAGATAACGCGTCAATTGCGCTTGAGTACTTTTGCGCAATGCTGCTCTCTTCGTTCAAGATCCCCCGCAGAGTTGGACTTAAGACCGAATCTCGGGCCGCGTCCACCCGTTGCGCCAGCACCTTGCTGTGTACGGACAGGTTGTTCAAGCTATCCTGCCTGTCTTGCCCCTTTTTCGTAAGTACCGAGGAAATATCGTCCCGGGTCATGTCTTTGTACATCCCGGCTTCGACATGGTTGCGGATTGCTGCTCCGGTTGCCGCTACCTCCACTGTCGTTTTTTGTACGGACGTGATGCCCCAATATCCAGTCGCGCTCACGCCGGCCACAAATATTAATCCGGTGGCCGTCAGCCCCAGCAGCTTGGTCCTGATTTTTAATTGTCTGAATTGCATTGCCAGGGTCCACGCCTTAGCCGCTGATCGGGTAAGCGGCGTCGCCGGATGTCCGTCCGGCTTCGCCGAGTCTGCCGCAGCATCCCGCGGCACGCTCTGAACCGATGGTGCGGAGGTTGTTTTCACATCCATCCAAAAGGTGACCTACTGCTTATCCGACACCACGGAAACTACATTTCTCACTAGATATTCTTCGGCATTCTGCTCGGAGACTTTAGGCTGGCATTTAGCAGAGAAAAATGTGGTTGAGTCGGTGAAACGGGCGAGAGTAAATCATAAAAGTGCTTTAACAATCGATTTCTGAATGCTCTGACAATGCGCCGGGCATCGTGTTCGCCTGACAATTCTTACCCACCCGCATGTGTTGCCCAACTCCTGGCTTTATTTACTGCACCGCTGTCAGGAACATTCGCAGTAGACTCTATTTTGAATTGCTCGACCAAACGCCGCAGTTGGGTGGAAGTCTCGACCAATTGCTGGGACGCCTTCTGGGTATCGGTGGCGCCGCGCGTCGTCCCCTGCGCAGCCTCGGCCACACCCGCGATATTGCTTGTAATCTCGCCGCTGCCGTGCGCCGCTTCGCTCACGTTGCGCGACATTTCGTTGGTGGTTGCATTCTGTTCTTCAACCGCCGTAGCAATGGTGTTCGATATGTCGTTAATCTGATGAATCACTCCGCTGATGGAGGCGATCGCGTCCACGGCTGCTTTAGTGTCGGTCTGGATAGCTTCGATCTTGCGGCTGATGTCTTCCGTGGCTTTGGCGGTTTCCTTGGCGAGTTCTTTGACTTCGTTCGCCACCACGGCGAAACCTTTGCCAGCTTCGCCGGCTCGAGCCGCTTCAATGGTGGCATTCAAAGCCAGCAAATTTGTCTGCTGGGCAATCGAAGTGATCACTTTAATGACTTGCCCAATTTCGGTGGAGGAGTCTCCCAGTTTTGACACGGTTACTGTAGTGTCTTCGGCGACTTTAACTGCGGAGGTTGCCACTTTCGCAGCTTCGGTAGCATTTTTGGCGATTTCTTTGATACTGGCACCCATTTCTTCAGCGCCCGTCGCGACCGTCTGCAAGTTTTGACTGACTGCTTGGGCGGCTTTCGAGACCACGTCGGCCTGCGCCGAAGTTTCCTCGGAGTTGGCAGTAATCTGCTGGCTGGTGGTATTCAGTTCCTCACTCGCGCTCGCCACCTGCATCGAATTGTCGGCGATAGCCAAGATCATGCGTTTCAGACTGGCGCTCATCTTATTTATCGCTGCAGTCAACTCACCCAGTTCGTCCTGCCCGCGGATTTTCAAATCCTCGCGCGTCAAATCGCCTCCGGCGATGGCCTCGGCTTGCGCCAGTACCGCGTTCGTGGCGTGAGTGATTTGTCGGCTCAAGAAAATGGCGAGGAAAATCCCGATTGCCAAAGCCGTTAACGTGGCAACGAACATGGTCCAGGTGAGCGAAGTATGCGCCACCGCTAATGACTGCTTACTCTGCACCAGGAGTTCCTCCACGGATTTTGCCAGTTCTCCCAAATCCTTTACGATGGCGTCGTTGAAGGGAGTTGCCTTGTCTGCATACTCGTTTCCCGCTTTGACGACGGCGTCAGAACCGCCCGTGCCCGCGGCGTCAATCGTGCCCTGTTGGATCTTGTGAAGTTCCGGAATTCGCTCCTTTATCTTTACCAAGCGGTCACGATCCTCCGGCGTCCATTTCGAGGAGAGCTCTGTCAGGCCCGTAATATCCTGTTCCACGGTGTCCCAGATAGTATCGAAACGCCTGATGCCGTCCTCGCGTCTTGCGCTCTGTCCCCCTGCGAGGATGGCCTGCCTGCACTTGCTTCCCGTCTGGAACAGGTCTCTTTGCAGCCGCCTGACGCCATCCAGGGTGGGAACGCGGCTGTCTATTAACGCGGTCTGCGCTCGTTGCTCATCGCCGACTCGGAGATAAGACAAGAACGTGCTCGCAACCATCAAGGCGAGGATCACTCCAAAGGCCAGGGTCAGCTTTTTACCGAGTGTAAGTTTCATCTTCCGTCCTGTCACAAACCTGCATGGGCGTGTTGGAGAGTTGAATCAGGAAAAAATTACCAACATGGCCACTAAGATCAAGACCGCACCAAATCCCAAGCCCAGTTTTGGTGCAATCTTCATTTTGAAGAACCAAGACATAGATCCCACCTCAACCACACATCTTCGAAAATAAGCTGGCTAGTATGCTCAACCTGCGCCTGCGGCCGATACACGATTTTCATCGGCGTACGGGAGGTAGACTTTAGTGGGAAGTAACCATCGACACCATCCGGGTTGTTCTCGAAAACGACGAACAGTGTCGACCATCGGACGCACTGCTATCGGGCTGCAGCCGTGGCTCCCGTCACATCCGCCATCTGGCAGGCTTTTTCAATATCCAGCACATGCATCAATCGATCATCCAACTTGTGAACTCCGAGGATCATCTCCCGCACCGGACCGCGCAGTGTTTCAGGCGGTGGCTCGAAGGTGTTCTCCTCGACCTCGACCACATCGCCGATTTCGTCTACCAACAGGCTCACCGCACCATCGTCAGAACGCACCACCACATTCATGGAGAGCAGGCCTGCAGGCCGCGAGGCCAGCGCCAGGCGCGCACGCAAATCGACCGCTGTCACAATCTGGCCGCGCAGGTTGATCAGGCCGCTGACTACTTCCGGCGCAAGTGGGACCTTTGTCATATCGAGAGAGCGAATGACTTCCTGGACGCCTTTCAGCTCTACGCCAAATAGCAACTTGTCCAGATAGAAGGTGCAAAACTGCGAAGTTTGAGCCATGGCTTAATTCACAACCTCCGGAGGCGTGTGAGCGGCGTTAGGGCGAGCGGTGGGGATGGATGCCCTGCGCAAAATAGCTGGGACATCGAGCATTTCCGTGACCCGGTCGCCAATCACAACCGAATAAAGAACCGCCGAGCGGGTCGCGGGCGATCGTACGTCGGCGCGATCTTCAACGATATCCACAATACGTTCCACGACTAATCCAAAAGATCGTCCATCGTGATTCAGCACCAGCACCTGTATCGGTCCGGAATCCACCGGGGGCAAGGTGTGCACGCCCCGCAGCTTATTGCGCCGCTCTTCGAGCACCACGCTGAGACGGATCAAGGGAAGAATCTGTCCACGGTACTGAGTCACCCACTGGCTGCCTGACATCTCCACCTGATTTGCCGGGAATTCTTCGAGCCGCGCCAGGATGCTGAGTGGTATGGCCATGCGCGAGTCGCCGGGACCGGCGAACAGCAAGAACGTTTGTTTTTCTTCCTTGGTCGATGCGGCCTCGGTTGCTCTTCCGGTGACAGCACGATCCCGCATTTCCGTAATCACACCGGCGCGCTGGGCCAAGCCGAGCACATCGAGGATGAGCGCGACCTTCCCGTCGCCCATAATGCTGGATCCGGCAAAAGTTTTGACCGTTTTTAGCTGTTTGCGCAGGGGCTTCACCACGATCTCTTCCGTGTCGTTGATCTGATCCACCACCAGGCCGAATTGCCGCCCATCAGCTTGCAGGACGATGATATTGACCGCGCCGTCGTCTTTGTTCGTCGAAGGTCTATTCTCTCCCAGCTTCAGCTCGCGGTTGAGATAGACCAAGGGAAGCAGGCGTCCTCGCAAACGGTACACCGGCGCGCCATGGACCAGTTCGATCCCTTTGCCGACCTCGTCGGCTTTCAGCCGTACCAGTTCGATCAGACTTACCTGCGGAATGGCATAACGATCACCGCCGCAAGTCACTACCAGAGCTGGAATGATGGCCAGGGTCAAAGGAATTTTTACCCGGACCGTAGTTCCCTGCCCGCGCGTAGACTGAACGTCGACGGTGCCGCCGATTTTCTCGACATTGGTCTTTACCACATCCATGCCCACGCCGCGGCCGGAGACGTTGGTCACTTTTTCCGCAGTAGAAAATCCCGGAAGGAAAATCAGATTGAAGATTTCCCGCTCTGCCATATGCGCTGCTTGGTCGGCCGTGATTACTCCGCGTTCCAGCGCCTTCTTGCGAATGCGGTCGACGTCGAGCCCCGCGCCGTCGTCACTGATCTCGATGTTGACCTGTCCCCCTTCATGAAAAGCGCGCAGAATCAGACGTCCAATTCGGGCTTTGCCTGCCTTCACACGACCGTCAGGAAGTTCGATTCCATGATCCACGGAATTGCGTACGAGATGGGTAAGCGGGTCCTTGATTGCCTCGATAATGGTTTTGTCCAGTTCGGTTTCCTTGCCTTCCATTTCGATGCCCACTTCTTTACCGCAGCCGTGAGCTACATCGCGCACGGTTCGCGGGAATTGACCCCAAATATTCCCGATGGGCTGCATGCGGGTCTTCATTACACCTTCTTGCAGTTCAGTGGTAATAAGATTCAGGCGCTGGGAAACTGCCACGAGACCTGTGTCTTTCATCCGGCTGGCGAATTGCAGAACCTGATTGCGCGCCAAGACCAACTCTCCAACCAGATTCATTACTTTGTCGAGCAGCCCCACATCCACGCGGATGGTGCTGTCTGACAGTGTGGCCTGGGTGCGAGCGGCTTGCTGGATGTGAAGTGCTTCGACAACATCTGCGGGACGAACTGCGCCCTGTTCGACCAGGATTTCACCCATGTGCCGCGGGTCGCCTTCTTTTTGCATCTCGGCGGCCAGTTGGATCTCCGCCTGCGTGACTCCCGTCCGCTGCATCAAAATGTCTCCGATGGCAGGCGTTGCTGCCGGTTCAGCAGGGCTCTGCAGCACCGGGACCCCACGCTTCGCCGAAGTTTCGGGTACTTGTTGCAATCGACTCAAAGTGGATATTAGAACGGAATCGTCGCGTTCGCCCTCGTGGCCGGAGATCTCAATCTGGTTCAACATCTGGCGCACGGCATCCACCATACCGAGTAACGCAGTAGTCAATTCCGGGTTGAGCGTGAGTTGCCCATCACGAAGCCGCGTCAGCAAGTTTTCCCCGACGTGCGCCACCTTCTCAAGCTTGGTGAAACCGAGAAATCCGCAGGTTCCTTTGATGGTGTGTATGGTGCGAAACACGCTGGCCAGCGCCTCGCGATCATGAGGATTTTTCTCCAGCCCAACTAACTCACGATCCAGCCGGTCCAGGTTTTCATAACTTTCCACGAGAAAATCCTGGACGATGTCGCTATCACTCATCGCTATTCCTTCCCTGGCGACAATGTCGCGCCGCAAGGACAGGCCCGTTCCGCCCTCTAGTTCTCTATCGTCTGATACAGCGATTTCCATTAATCGTGCGACAGTTGAGAAAGGAAATGCAGCGGTGCCCCAGATCTCGCCCTTTTTGCGAGACCACGAACGTTATTAGCAACGTCTTTACACGCCGCGCGCGTGTGGCTATGGCTGAACCCGGCTGACGAAATTATTGCCCTCGAGGACAGCCTGCACCGCGGGAATGAGGTCGGTCGCGGCGGTGACCTTGGTTACAAACGCGTGTGCGCCGGTCGCCAAGGCTGCCTTTGCTACTCCTTCGGAATTGTGTTGACTCAAAAAAACGATTTTTGATTTTGGCGCAACTTTGCGGATGCGAACCGCAGCCTCAATCCCTCCGAGTGTCGGCATGCTTACGTCCAGTACGATCACGTCAGGCTGCAGCTCTTCCGCCTGACGTATGCCTTCTAAGCCATCTCCCGCTTCGCATATGACTTCAAAGCCAGCTTGAGTCTCTAGGAACGCACACACCTGCTTGCGAAAAACCGCATGATCGTCAACCACAAGAATTCTCAAAGGCTTTGGATCGTCTGATTCGAACACGGTATCACCTGGATCGACAACCAAATTCATGGTTGATCAGCGGCGCATGCAAGCTCCTGCAGTAACAGTCCCCATGGACAACCACAAGACGGTAGCGGGAAGCGGCGGGCCCATGATGAGAAATACGCCCGCCAGATTATCAAAGAAAGTTTGGCTGTTCGATACAGGACATACCGTATATCAATTTCCCCATGGCAAAACAAATTTGAGGTCAGCAGTGGTTGATTAAACAGGTGCTTGCCACCGGAAAGCCCTACTCAAGTTATATGAATCTGTTTACTCTTGATCTGGTTTTCACTGATCGAGTCCACACCTTCCACGATCTCCGTGTGCTGGCCCTTCTCACGATGGCGATTGCGATTTCAGCGGCGTGGACTTTCAGCGTCCGTGAATGGAGGAGGGCGCTGCCGACTTCGAACGTGGTGCTGTACAAGAACCTTGCAAACACGATTTTCAGTCTGAGCCTTTTGATGAATTTTTGCGCGCAGGCAGGAATCAGCCTCTTGATGTAGCGCTAGAGCTTCATAGCAAGTGATCCCACTCCGCTACTAGGCTACACCTCGCGCCTTGATGACCGGAGGCGTGGCGCTTGAGGCTGTGCGTTCCGAATTTCTCACAACCCGATGCGCCAGCGGCTTCAGCCACAGCAAGGCCATAAATGCAGCAATCACGTCGCAGGCGATCATCGCCCAGAATACTTTGCTCCAGGAACCTGTCTTAGCAAACAACCAGGCGGCGCCGGGACCGGCAAAACCTGCAGCCACGCCCTTGGCCGTATAGACGATTCCGTAGTTTGTAGTGGCCCATTTGTTTCCGTAAAGATCCCCGGTAATCGATGGGAACAGGGAAAAAATGTTGCCCCACGCGAAGAAACACAATCCAGACAGCGCCACAAACCAGACCGGCCGGTTGATCAGTTGCAGCAGAGCATACACTGCGATTGCTTCCAGGATAAAAGCGATGAAGATGGCATTTTCTCGGCCGATATTATCGGACACCCATCCCCAGAACGGACGAGTCAGTCCGTTAAGTATCCGGTCAACGGTAATCGCCAGCACCAAGGCTGTCATGCCAAAAACTACGACAACTTTATCGACATGGTACGAAGAAGCCATGGGGTTGAGTTGTGCCGTAACCACCAGTCCACCGAATGCGAGCATGGTCATCATCACGTAGATGACATAGAACGATGGCTGTTTAAGCATCTCCCAGGGGGTCATATCGACCGCCGAAGTATTTACCTTGGCTCTGATTTTCGCTTCTTTCTCTTTCCAGTTGGGCGGCGTCCATCCCACAGGAGGCCGGGCCAGAAACAACGAAGAAGCCAGCACCACAACTCCCTGAATAATTCCCCACACAATGAAAGTGTGCTGGTACCCCGAAACTTTCAGCATGTCGGCAATGGGAGAGATCGTGGTCGCGGTGCCGATGCCGAATGCTCCGGCGGTGAGGCCCACGCATAGACCGCGATAATCGGGAAACCACTTGAGTGCGTTTCCGATCGCTCCGCCGTAAACCACCCCAGCGCCGATGCCGCCTAATCCATACCAAAAATAAAGACCGTTCAGAGTCTCTGCGCGTCCGGATCCGATCCACCCGAGTCCAACCATGATCGCGCCCACGCCCAGCATGAATCGAGGCCCGATGCGATCTACCAGGTATCCTTCGAACGGTACAAGCCAAGTTTCCAGGGCGACGAACAAAGTGAAAGTCCACTGCACTGCCACCAGACTGACGTGCAGATGCGCTTGAATGGGCTTGGTGAAAAGTGTCCAGGCATATTGCAGGTTCGCAATCGCCATCATTGCCACAATCCCGGCCATGAGTTGGATCCAGCGGTTCGGAATACGGGAGGGATGAATCAGCGCACTGGGATTTGTAGTCATCGATGCCTCATTGTAAGTTCACCAGCACATCGCGCAAACCGCCGGCGTTCGCGCCTGTGTTATATACTGGTCCAGTAAGCGAACCACTTGTCGGACGGACTTTACCACCGTCACTGGGCAGTGTCAATACTCATATATTCGTGCGATTGCTCGTTCGGCAACGCGATAAAATGTTGCTTCGCCACAGCCATGGACCAAAGTCTCGAATCTCAAATCCAGATTTACCTGTCGCACCTCGAGGGCCTGATTCAGCGTGGGCAACAGCTTCGTGACCTGCTGGCCAAGTCTTCGGACCCGGCGACCGTTGCGGCTATGCGACGCTGGCAGGAGGACTGCGGGGTAACCATCAATCAATTGTCTGGAGGCAGCAAAGCTCATTGGCTTGCGCGTTCGTTCAGCCAGGCTTTTCTGATGCGCGCTGCTGATGGGCGTGCCGTGGAAGGTGCAGCCCCCGCCGAACTCGCCCAACAATTGCTCGGCGTTCTGGGGCAGGCGGTCACTTCGCTCACCGGGAGGGACAATGAAGCGATCACAGCAGCCTCGTCCAATGCGCCACCACCACGCCGGTTCGAATTCGTTCACAACGCCGAACTTCGGCCCATACTTGAGCAAGCTTATTCCGATAGCCGCACTGCCCTGGCCGAAGGCGATTATCAGATTGCGCTGATGACTACTTGCGGGATTCTCGAGGCGATCGTGACCGACGCGCTCGAACACATAGGCTCGAATGCTTTGACCGCTTGTGGAGCGCCCGCGGGGAAGCTGGCCGATTGGTCTTTCGACACTCGCCTCGCGGTCGCGGAAAAGGCTGGACTGATTCGCGGCGGATGTGCCCGGCTGCCCGAAGTAGCGCGGCAGTATCGCATGAAGGCGGAGGGTGAGACTGCCGCGAATACAACCGTCACCGAGCGCGATGCGCGAACCACAAGTCAGGTGCTTCATGTCATCATGAGGGATCTCGACCCCGGCCGATAGCGCCAGTGAGCATCCCTCCTCAGCTTCTGTCAATCTTCCAAATCCTGCCGAAACATTGGCTGCGACGGGTCAAGGCTGCCATCAATAACCCTCACCAGAAGGTTTGAATAGGCATTGGCCGCTTCTGGCAACGCCGCATAGCCGCGCTCCCGCTGCAGGGCGCCGCTATCTGAGTAAACAAGGGTGAAGTAGCGGCCCGATGAATACTGGAGTTCCAGCATGCTGTCCGGCATGTCAGGATCGCCTTGCTGCCCCAACACATCCATGAGTGCAACCGTCCACTGCCTGCCCTTCGGGTCGGTGACCACTTCGCGTTCGAGGTATTGCCACTCGTCCATGCTCCAGAGCGCCATATTTATTCGAGTAGCTGCTTTAACGCCATTCCAACTTGGGTACCGGTAAAGGGTTTCGGGACGAGTAGAACCCTTCGAGCCTTGCGCGAGCGCAGGCTGGCGTCGGCCTGCTCGGGTGTGTCACTAATAATGACAACGGGAAAATCTGCGTGACTGGGGTGGGCGCGCACTGAATCGAAGAGTGCTTCACTCATATCGTAGCTCGTACAATCGAGCACCAGCGAGTGGGCGCTGTGCTCAATAATCAGGTCATTGACGGCGCTGGTGTATCCGCACGCGACGACCTCAAAGCCGAGGTCACGCAACGAAAACGTCAGAAGTTCGGCGATCTCGGGCGTGTCGTCGATCAGCAAAACGCGCGGCAATGTGCGCTACTTCTTACTGGCGCCGGTGCCGGGCAGCCGCTTTTTCTTACCTTCCGAGGGCTCCAGATCCATCATCCAGATTCGGCCACCGGCGGTGTAGTAAGCGCGGTGATCGTTCTCGATCATCGCGCCCCAGGCCTCGAGCGTGCGCATAGCGAAAGTGACGCCCTCGAAATTGTTGCGCGCATGATCGAGCACCTGGTTCGTGTGCCAGTTGTCCGTCAGAATTGCATCGCCGGCGTGCACCCGCAGAACGGTGTAGTAACGGTCGTAGGCCGCTTCCTGACGCACGTCGCGCGTGGCTCCACGCTTCTTGCCTTCGGCGACGATGTAACTTTCCTGTCCCTCGGGTTCGACTTCGGGCTGTTTTTGAGTTGTAACAGTATCGGCCTTTGTGTTCATACAGTCTCCGCCACAGCTGCGGCTTCGGTTGCGGCCGCCATGTTGGTAAGATTTTTCGCATCCGCCGCGTGGATCAAAGCCTCAGGCAGCTGAACGCCCATCATCTTCCATTGCTCGTTGGCAAACTTCTGCAGGTTGGCAATGTGCTCGGCGTGGAGATGGCCGAAGCGTCCCTGTAACTTGAGATATTCCGAAACCGGCCGCATGTTCGCGGGCCGGAAGCTGTAATTGAATTCGCGCTTCTCCGGGTTCCACTCCCACATCGGATAGAGACCGCATTCAACGACCAGCCGGCCAAGATCGATGGAGCGCGGCGTCTCATATACAAATCCCTTCTGGCACGGGGTGTAGATCATCAGATACGCAGCGCCTTTATGATTAAGGCCCTTGCGAACTTTATTCATCAAGTCGATGGGATAGCCCACACTAGCAGTCGCGACATAGCAATGAGGATGGCCAGCGGCCATCATGCGCGCCAGATCCTTTGGATAAAGCTTTTTGCCCTCCGGAACTTCCGGGCCGGGAGGCGAGAAAGTAGTCATGCCGCCATAAGGCGTGCGCGACGAGGCCTGGATACCGGTGTTCGCGTATTGCTCGTTGTCATAACAGATGATCAGGCAATCGTGATTGCGATAAAGGGCGCCGGAAATGGAGGCGAGGCCGATGTCGGAGGCGCTGCCATCGCCCGCTTCGCAAATGATATTTGGAAACTTTCCCTTCCACTTGCCTTTGCGGATCATGGCTTCATAAGCGGCGGCCACGCCCGCAGTGAAACTCCCCGCGCTGCCAATCTGCGTGTGCGCCCAAGGCACGTTGTAGGGCGTACACAAATAAGAACTGTTGGCCACATACATGCAGCCGGTTGGCCCGACCAGGATGGTATTGTCGCCCGCCGCTTTGCTCGTCATTCGATATTGAATGGACGGGCCACAACCGGCGCAGGTGCGGTGTCCGGGCACGAATGGTTCAGACGACGGCAGCTCGGGATTATAAAAACGCGCGCCCTGGTTCGGGCTTTCAAGAATCGGCAGTAGCTGCCGCTCTACTTCAATGGTCGCCATAATTATCCCTCCAACAAAAATTCTCTTGCGGAGCCACGGGCCAAAGCCCCAATGTTTAGTGGCCGCTTATCAGCGCGGCGCAAACCGCGCCCTTTCCAATACTTCTACTCTTCGAACCCGACCCAATGGGTGCGCTTTTCGATCTTTCCGCGCCGTTGTGCGTCCAGCATTTTCTCGGTCATCCAATAAAATTCCTTCAGCACGATAGCCTCGCCGCCCATCCCAGCCATGAATGAGAGGACTAGCGGACGCATGTCGCTTTCGTACAAAGCCGCGGCAGCTTCGGCATAAAGAACACCACCGCTGCTTACGCTGCCGAGCCCCATGTTGGTTTCAATCACACCCACAACTTTGAATTTGCTGAGAACATCTTTCACGCGCTCCGTCGGATAGGGCCGGATGGTGCGCAGCCGCACCATGCCAACCTTCAAGCCGCGCTCGCGCATGTGCTGAATGGCGAAACGCGCCGTAACCGCGTGCGCGCCTTGCAGGAAGAAAACCACCTCGGCATCGTCGGTCATGAACTCTTCGACCCACGCATCGTATTTTCGGCCAAAGATCCTGCCGAACTCTTCGTGGACTTCTTCGATGACGGCCATCGATTGCTCCATGGCCCGAGCTCGCTCCAACTGCAGCGGCGGACCTTGCTCCGGCATAATTTGCGGGCCATGCGAAACCGGATGCCGCGGATCGAGCGGATACGGATGTTTGTAAGGCGGCAGGAATTCCTTCACCTGGCCTGAGTCGGGCAATTCAACGTCGCCGGTGATATGAGAGACGAAGAAACCATCCTGGCAGACCATCTGCGGCAAGAGCACACGCCGATCCTCGCCGATGCGATATGCAATCAGATGATTATCGAAGGCCTCCTGCGCATCGCAGGACCAGCCCATAATCCAACCCATATCGCGGGTCGATAGCGCATCGGTATGCTCGGAACCGAAATCGCCCGGAGGATCAAGCGTACGGTCAGCGATCATCATCTGCACCGGCATGCGGCTGCCCGAAATTGGTGAATAAAGTTCGTACGCGAACTGTACTCCCACTCCCGAGCTGCCGGTAAAAACGCGAGCGCCGCTCGACGACGCGCCGTGCGCGATGCTCAACTGCGAGTGCTCGCTGTCAGCCACGATGTATTCGGCATCGAGCTCGCCATTGGCCACCATCTGCGCCAGCGCCATCATTGTCGCTGTGTACGGACGGATCGGGTAAGCCGCAATTACATCCACATCGGCGTATTTAGCCGCTTGCGCCGATGCGACGCAGCCGTTGATTCGCACTGTTCTCTTTTTTTGCTCTGCAAGCATTGGCATAATTCAGCTCCGCAACTTTCGTCAGTCGTCGATTAATTTTGTGCGCAGGCTCTATCGCTAGCTGCACATGCTGTTGTCGCGTACCTCGAGCGCGCTAAATATTCTTAGCCGGTCGATCGTCGAGGTGTCTCAATTCTTCCGCCTGTCGTCCGTGCAATCCGGGCGAGATAGCGAAAGCCGTATCCATACGGACGACTCCGGTATCGAAGTCGAGCTCGGGCACGCCTTCCAGACATCCAGTCGGACATTCCTCGATGCACACGCGGCAACCTTTACAGTAGTCGACCAGAATCTTATACATGCCGTTCGACCGCTCCGGACGCGCGATGCAAGGCTCGGGACAAACCAGGTAGCAGTTATCGCAAGCATTACAGGTGCCACAACTGAAGCAGCGATTCGCCTCTTCAACCGCTTGCTCTTCAGTGAACGCTTGAATCACTTCGTCCTGCGTTTTCGTTCGGGTTTTAGTCGGCAGCATTTCCTGCTGGACCCGCGGGAAGTGCGGGAAGTAAGTCATGTTCATGCGATTCAGGTCGAAGATGACATCGACCGGAATGGTGCGCGGCTGCAGCTTTTCGCCACGCATCACTTTGTCCAGATTGAACGCCACGCGTTTGCCATCGCCGACGGCGTTGACAACCATCAGGGGCTGACCGGAACCCACCTGAGCTATATCTCCGGCGGCAAAGAAATTGGTATCTCCCAGTCGGCCAAACTTGTCCATCTTGATGGTGCCGCGCTCGTTCTTAAACTCGGCTGGCAGCCAGTTGAGAGACGCGTGCTGTCCGATCGCGATGATGACGTTATCCACCACGAAGCGCTCCGGCTGAGTTTCGCGATCCACAGTGATCGGAGACGCGTTAATGGCTCCCTGAAAGCGAGCCTTGTGCAGTTGCAAGGCTTCGACTTTACCATTGCCGTGCACCGCAGTCACCGCGCGGCCGTGCATCAACTCCACGCCTTCTTCGAGCATGTCGTGCAGGTCTTCCGGCGACGCAGGCATTTCTTCAGGGTGACCTTCGACCGTAATCATCGTCACTTCTGCAGCGCCTTGGCGCAACGCTTCGCGAGCGCAATCGATGGCGGTGTTTCCGCCGCCAATTACGGCTACACGGGCCCCCAGCTTCACTTTCGAGGCGCCCATGCCGATGTCGCGCAGGAACGGAAGGCCGTAAAGTACGCCATCCTTATTCTCACCTTCAGCCTTAACGCTGTTCGGCTCAGTCAAGCCTACAGCCAGCACGCAGGCGTCATAGTTCTTTTTCAAATCGTCCCAGCTCACATCTTTGCCGACTTCGACGCCAATCTTGATCTCAATGCCGAGCTGTTCGAGCCGTTCGATTTCGCGATCAAGAATGTTCTGCGGAAGAACCCAATCCGGAATACCGCCGCGATTAAGTCCTCCGGCTTTTGGGGATTTCTCAAGGATCGTTACTTTGTAGCCAAGACGTGCCAATTGATATGCCGCGCTGTGACCCGCCGGACCGGAGCCCACGACAGCAACCTTCTTGCCGTTCGGCTTTCCTGGCTTGACTACGTCGTTTGTCAGCGCCTGGCCGAGATCGCCGAGAAAGCGTTCGACCGCGCGAATCGAAATCGCTTCATCGTACTTTCCGCGGTTGCAAGCTTGTTCGCATGGGTGGTAGCAAACGCGCCCCGTGACCGAGGGAAATGGCATGTCCTCTTTTATTAGCGCATAGGCGTCCAAATACTTGCCGCGCTTCACCAGATCGAGGTAACCCTGAATTTTTTCGTTGGTGCCGCACGCGTTATTGCATGGTGGCAATTTGTCCCGGTACACGGGTCGAATCGAGCGCCAATTGCCGGTAGGAAACAAATCTTGGCCCTTTTCCTGTGATGGCGCCGGTGTGATTCCCGCGAACGGCACGGTAAGCCATTCGGGGATATGAGTATTTTTGGTCGACATTATTTCATCCTCTCCTACACGGCCACTGGATTCAGCGGCATGATATGCAACTCGTTGAGTGCTACTTCGAATGCGTGTTTGTTCGCAATCATGGGCTCGATGGTTTTCATTTTTACGATGCCCGTAGTCTTGACCACGGCCGCGATCAGCGGCGCGGCGATGTCAGGCGCGATTGATTTGTTCCGCTCAGCAGCGCCTTCGGTCGATAGCCGGTCCAGACCCAACTCGCCCAACCGGTAGTAAAGCCATTTGTGGTCGGCAATTTTTGCAGCGTCCACGCAGACCAGTTGTGCCAGTCGCTCCGCGCCGGGCACAAAACGAATCATGTAATCCGGCGTGTAGTGCGTGTTGATCACCAGCGTTCCGCCGGGAGGCATGCCGCGCATGTAATCCCAGCCCTTGACCATCGTACCCTCGACCAGCACGACGATGTTGGGATGTTCGTTTTCGTAAGTAAGCTCGTTCTCGAGCACATCATCGCTCACGCGGCAGTATTTGCGCGTTGGGCAATTGGTGCGATCGGGATTGTCGACATAATTCTCCATCGCCTGGGCATACTTGCCCTCAATGCGGGCGGAGGCGGAAATGGAGTTAACAATGTCGCGGCCCTCTTTGTCCATGATGATGCCGCGCGTCCAGACAGTTAATTCTGTGTAGCTCATAAATCAGTCCTCGCTGATATCACCTATTATGCGTTTTCCAATTGTTCTGGATTCTTACCACTAGATTCCAATACCGTCACGAAATCGTTTCGCAAAACCACAAACGGTTTAACACGAATGTCATTTTGAACTTCGACGATTGCGTTTAATGTAGCCTTTTTGCACAAACTTTCTATGTCGGCGCCGGTAAATCCTTCCGTGCGAACCGCGAAGTCGTCAAAGTCGATATCGGACGCCAATGGTACACGTCGGCAGCAAAGCCGCATAATGGCGGCCCGATCAGCGGCGCTGGGTTTGGCGAAAGCGAGGATATAGTCGAAGCGCCCGCTACGCAGCAGAGCAGGCTCGATGCGTTCGGGACGATTGGTCGCCGCTAAGAGGATCACACCTTTCACGTCGCGCAGGTTGTCGATCTCGCGCAGGAGCTGGCTGAGAATTCTTTGATAGATGTCGGTACCGAATTGATCGGCTCCGAACCGGGGCGCTATGGCATCGATGGTGTCAAAAAACAGAATGCAGGGAGCAGCTCGCCGTGCTTTTTTGAAAACCTCGCGTAACGCCCGCTCCGATTCGCCTAACCATTTCGAATAGAGCTGAGGGCCGTCGATGGCAATAAGCGGAATCTGTTTTTCACCGGAAAGGGCGCGCGCCATGGCAGTTTTGCCGGTTCCTGATGGTCCAGTCAGCAGGATGCCACGCGGGGGCGCTAGACCGACCTGCTCATAAATCTCGTCACGCATGTGCGAATGCTCGATCACGCCATCGAGCAATCGTTTTACCTCGTCGAGGCCTCCGAGAGAGGCAAACGTCGACGTACTTTTCTCGATGAAGAACTCGCGAGTAGCGCTGGGTTCCACTTCCTTCAATCCGGCAAGAAAATCGTCGCGCGTAACCTGCAACTCACCCAGTTCTGCGGATGCCGCCCGATCCGCTTCCACAGGAACGCTGGAAAGAAAGCGGCGTAACGCGATCATTCCGACTTCCTGTCCCAGCGCTTCCAGATCAGCGCCTACGAAACCGTGGGAATGCTCGGCAACCTCTCGAAGGTCAACGTCGGCCGCGAGCGGCATGGCGCGGGTGTGGATTCGAAGAATTTGCAGACGCCCTTGCGTATTCGGAACACCGATTTCAATTTCCCGATCAAAGCGGCCCGGTCGTCGCAGCGCCGGGTCAAGAACCTCGGGAATGTTCGTAGCGCCGATAACAATGACCTGACCGCGGGCGACAAAGCCATCCATCAGACTGAGTAACTGCGCCACAACACGCTTCTCCACCTCGCCTACGACCTCGGTGCGTTTCGGGGCTACGGCGTCAATTTCGTCGATGAACAGAATCGCCGGCGCGTGCCGCGCCGCTTCTTCGAACAGCTCTCGCAGCTTGGCCTCGCTCTCGCCATAAAACTTCCGCATGATCTCGGGACCGTTCAGATGAATGAAGTGCACGCGGCTCTCGGCTGCGACAGCGCGAGCTAGCAAAGTCTTGCCTGTACCCGGTGGGCCGTACAACAGTACGCCCTTCGGGGCGAGAATCCCCAGCCGCTCGAAGATGCGCGAATATTTCAGCGGCAATTCAACCATTTCGCGTACTCGGGCAACTTCACGCTCCAGGCCGCCAATATCTTCGTAGGAAACAGACGGAGCGCGTGCCGCTGTTTGATCGCCTTCGACAACTCTGATGTCTGTTCGTTTTCCAATCACGACCGGTCCCGAAGGAATGGTGCGCACAACCTGAAAGTTCACTGCCTTAGCGAAGGTCGGAACACGCACAACTGCGCCGACGATAACGGGAACGCCCTCCAGGTCCTCGAGCATTCGATCGGGCGCGATGGTCGCGGGTGCAGCGCCAATCCACAACGGCGTCAGGCGCACGGCAACTGCCTGCTCGCTGTCGATTCGCGTGACGGTGACTTGCTCCTGCAAGCCAGCGCCACAATTACTGCGGCAGGTTCCGTCGATCTGGATCATGCCGTCATAGGCTTCGGCGGAAGCCTCCGCTCGTCCAACCGCTGTGGCGCTCCCGGTAATCTTCACTACATCGCCCGTCTTCGCACCGATGCGTTGCAGGTCTGCGGGCGACAATCGGGCGATCGCGCGGCCAACATCTTCGACACGGGCCTCAGTGACCCGCAGCGTGAGAATCGACGATAAAGATGATTGGGAACTGTCTTTCATTGGGCTTGAAAGGTTTGCCTGACCCGCGAATCCATCCGACGGTGTGCTCGCCTGTTTCTCCACGCGATCCTCATCGCGAGGCGTCAGGACTGCGCCGGTCTTCTCATTTTTCAGGTTATTCAATCAATGATCCCAGATCAGCTTAGCCAGCCTATACCTGCGTGGCGCGAAAATAATTGCGTATATCCAAGGCGCGACCGCTTTCCCCACAATTGCGATCGCGTGATACCCAATTCCTAAAACTTGTTCAACACGATTTCTTCCACATCTTCCAAATGTCTGCGCATAGCCGATTTAGCCGCTTCCGCGTCGCGACGCTTGATAGCCGCCAGGATACGCCTGTGTCCTGAAAGTGATTTCTGCGGACGTCCTTCGACCTGCAAAGATCGCGCCCGGGTGTCACGCAAAAGGTCCATGAGAACATCGATCACCTTCAACACCACGCTATTGTCGGATGCAAGCGCAATGCTGTAGTGAAATTCTGTATCTTCGGCGACTGCGGCGTCCCCATGGCCTTGCTTCTCTTCTTGCCGGCGCAGAATCTCTTCCATTTCGGAAATTTCATCAGCAGAAACGTGGGTGGCGGCGCGCGCCGCCAGCGGCGGCTCCAGCATCTTGCGAAAATCTAAAAGCTCGCTAACCAGGTCTTTGCGTTTCTGTAGAACATTAGCAAAAGGATTGACCAATGATTCGACGGAGATTTCGCGGACTAAGGTACCAGTTCCCTGGCGAGTCTCGACCACGCCTAAAAGTTCCAGGGTTCTTATCGCGTCCCGAATGGAACCGCGGCTCACGCGAAGCATTTCTGCCAAATCGCGTTCGGAGGGAAGTTTGTCACCGGGCTGGAGTTTTTTTAGAATTAAACGTTCGATCTGTTTCGCAACCTCTTCATAGACTCGGCTGCGCCGAATCGTTTCGAAGTCGGGTTTAAAAGTAACGGACATGGTAGTGGTACGATAAGTGGACCAGTCGATTCCGAAAGTATACCCCCAATGTCAAGCACATAACAAGTCTTGGTGTCTTATTTCAGGCAAAGAACACCAAGTTGGCCCGACGCACGAAATGGAGATACGGGTATCCGGGAGGTCTGCTTTAGCGGGACAGCGGAGCTTGCGCTGAATGTTGAGCTTCGTAAGTGGAGATTTCGACGTCCTGTTGCAATGTCAGTCCGATGCGGTCCAGCCCGTGGAGCAGGCAGTGCCGGCTGAATTCGTCGATTGAGAACGGCGCTGAAAAATCGTGCTCATCGTGGACCTGGCAATCCTCAAGGCTTACGGTGAGGGAGTAATCTGAAAGTTCCGCGGCTCTGCGGGCGATCTCGGCGCACTGGTCGTCGCTTAGCGTTACAGTCATCACGCCGTTGTTCACGCAGTTGTTGCTAAAGATGTCTGCGAATGATGGCGCGACGACTACCCGAAAACCGAAATCCAGCAGAGCCCAAACCGCATGTTCACGGGAAGATCCACAGCCAAAATTCTTCCCGGCAAGCAGAATGCTCGCCCCTGCATAGCGAGAATCATTCAGAACGAACGATGGATCAGGCTGACCATCAGCACCGCGGCGCCAGTCGAAGAAGAGAAACTTGCCGAAACCAGTACGCTCAATCCGCTTAAGAAACTGCTTCGGAATGATCTGATCGGTATCAATATTGGCACGGTACAGGGGCATTACCCGGCCCTTGTGCACTCGAAATGGCTCCATAGATTTCCTGTTCAACTCAGCCTCAGTGAAAGTGCCAATTACGGATGTCGGTAAAATGCCCTGCAATCGCTGCTGCCGCCGCCATTGCGGGGCTGACCAGATGCGTGCGTCCTCCTCGGCCCTGGCGTCCTTCAAAGTTTCTGTTGCTGGTTGAAGCGCAACGTTCCCCGGGCTGCAGAATGTCCGGATTCATTCCCAGGCACATGGAGCATCCTGATTCGCGCCATTCGAACCCGGCTGCTTGAAAGATTTGGTCCAAGCCCTCCTGCTCGGCGGCGCGCTTTACCGTTTGAGAACCCGGAACAATCATGGCGCGAACGGTCGGAGAGACACGATACCCTTTAGCCACTCGAGCGGCGGCGCGCAAATCTTCCAGGCGGGAGTTGGTACACGAGCCAATAAAAACGCGGTCCACAGAAATATTTTCTATCTGCATTCCCGGTTTCAGGCCCATATATTCCAGCATCCGCTCCATGAGGGCGCGGTCGCCATTTGTTGAGTTGTTCAATTCGGGTATGGCCCCATCCACCGGCGCGACCATTCCCGGATTCGTTCCCCAAGTCACAAAGGGCGCGAGTTTAGCGGCATCTATGCGCACAACCGAATCGTATTGTGCCCCCGAGTCCGAGGCCAAAGCTTTCCAATTCGCGACAGCCATTTTCCAATCATCAGCCGGAGCAAAGCGGCGGCCCTTGAGATTGGCAAACGTCGTTTCGTCAGGCGCGATAAGAGCGGCGCGGGCTCCAGCTTCGATGCTCATGTTGCACAGAGTCATGCGCCCTTCCATGGAAAGCGAACGCACGAGTGGGCCGCTGTACTCGATCACATGGCCGGAAGCGCCGTCAGTGCCGATTTGCGCGATGACGCCCAGCGCCAAATCTTTGGCACTGACTCCCTCTGCAAGCTTGCCGCTAACTTCAATCAACATGGTTTTTGGTTTGCGCTGCGGGAGACATTGGGTGGCGAGCACGTGCTCGACTTCCGAAGTTCCAATGCCAAATGCGAGTGCTCCAAATGCACCGTGGGTGCTGGTGTGACTGTCGCCGCACACGATCGTCATACCGGGTTGCGTCAGACCCAGCTCCGGTCCGATTACATGCACAATTCCCTGGTCCGGCGAGTCCATGTCGAACAAAGGGATCCCGAACTCGCGGCAATTTTGCTGCAGGGCCTCAATTTGCCGGGCGGCAATGTGATCGGTGATGGGAGTGCCTCGGGGTTCGGTTGGAATGTTGTGGTCGACCGTGGCGACTGTACAATTCGGTTGACGCACCCGGCGATTTGCGGCGCGCAAACCGTCAAAAGCCTGCGGCGACGTTACCTCGTGCACGAGATGCAGATCGATGTACAGAAGCGGAAGCTGCCCGGGAGGAACGCAGACAATATGCGCATCCCAGATTTTGTCCAGTAATGTGCGTTTTGCACTCATGGTTTTAATGTGCCGCGACAGGCTCGCGTACGGCGGCCTCTTGTTCCACTTGGGCGGAGACTTTCGCGCCCATCTGTGCTGTACCTAAAGCCGAGCCCGAGGCTCCGGCAATATCGGCCGGGCGATATCCGGCAGCCAATACTGATCTAACACTTCGCTCGACGCAATCGGCTTCGTTCGGCAATTTAAAAGAATAACGCAGCATCATTGCGGCGGAAAGAATGGCGCCCAGAGGATTGGCAATTCCCTTCCCGGCAATGTCGGGAGCCGACCCGTGCACCGGCTCATATAGTCCTACGCGACCTCCCAAGCTCGCCGATCCCAACATTCCAATGGAACCTACAACGGCGCCCGCCTGATCGGAAAGAATATCGCCGAACATGTTTTCCGTAAGCAGAACGTCGAATGCAGTGGGATGCGAAACCAGTGCCATCGCAGCGGAATCCACGTACATGTGTCGCAGTTCCACGTCTGGATATTGCGTCGCCACGCGCGACACCACGTCTCGCCAGAGCCGCGAGCAATCCAAGACGTTGGCTTTGTCAACCGAAGTGACCTGGCGACGGCGGGAGCGTGCGAGGTCAAAAGCAACATGCGCAATGCGCTCGATTTCCGATTCGCGATAGCACATGGTGTCAACAGCGCAGCGATCACCCTTAGCGCCTTCCGTCGACCTGGGCTTGCCGAAGTAAATCCCTGCCAAGAGTTCGCGAACGATGAGCACATCCGTGCCTCGCACGACCTCGGCACGAAGCGGTGAGCAGTTTTCCAACCCCGCAATGCAAACCGCCGGCCGAAGATTCGCAAAAGCTCCCAATCCGCTGCGCAGCCTCAACAATCCTGATTCAGGGCGCAGGTTAGCAGGCAAAGCGTCAAATGCAGGACCTCCCACAGCGCCCAGCAACACTGCGTCCGAATTTAGGCATGTTTGTAAGGTGTCGTTGGGCAAGGGATCGTTGGTGGTCTGCACCCCCGCGCCGCCGACAGGTTTGTATTTGAGGCTTGATTCGTGCCCAAAAACCTTGGCGACACTTTTCAGTACGCGGACTGCTTCAGCGATGACCTCAGGGCCAATGCCATCTCCAGGAAGAACAGTGATGTTCAGTAACATGAATGTTTATTGTATTCCGCCTTACACTCCCCAGAAATAATCTTCCTGTTCACCCTGGCTTTCCGTGGCGTTCATGGCTAACGTGGCGACGTTGAAGTCTCTCGGAATCGGAAACGAATCCGGAAAGGTGGCTCGTGATTGTTCAAATGCCTTGCTTGATCCCACCGCAGCAGCGATTGCCACTTCCGTTGGCGCTGGCGCTTCATGGTGCCGGCTGTTAATCAGCTGCAACAAGTGATGATCCTCAACGTGCTTGATCTGATCCGCCAAAACGACAAATGCTCGATAGATCCCGTCAAGCTGTTGGCGATCAAAATGAAACCCCAATCGTTCGCAGCGCAGTCCGAGCGCGTGCCGTCCGGAATGTTTGCCCAGAACCAGCGTGGAATCCGGCACTCCCACCGATTGTGGCGTCATGATTTCGTAAGTGAGAGGATTCTTCAACATTCCATCCTGATGAATGCCGGCTTCGTGGGCAAACGCGTTGCGTCCGATAATTGCTTTATTGGGCTGTACCGCAACTCCCGTGATCTCGCTCAACATCTGGCTGGTGGCATAAAGATGCTCGGTCACAACTCCAGTTTCATAGGCCAGCCGGTCAGGACGAACCCGCATGGCCATCACAATCTCTTCTAGTGACGCATTCCCTGCGCGCTCGCCAATTCCATTGATGGTGCACTCGACCTGCCCCGCTCCTGCGGCAACGGCGGCCAGCGAGTTTGCAACCGCGAGTCCGAGGTCGTTGTGGCAGTGGGCTGAAATCGTGACGTCAGTGGTTGCGCAAACTCTTTCTCGAATGGTTTCGATCAATTCCCCAAACTCGGCAGGCGTGGTGTAACCGACCGTATCCGGTATGTTGAGCGTTGTGGCGCCAGCTTCGACCACGGCAGCTAACACGTCACACAAAAAGTCACGATCACTTCGGGTAGCGTCCTCGGGAGAGAATTCCACATCATCGCAAAATGTCTTTGCCAGGCGTACGGCCTCGGCGGCTTGATCCACACACTGCTGGCGCGAAATTCGCAGTTTGTATTTCAGATGGATATCTGAAGTCGCCAGAAAAATATGAATGCGCGGCCTTTTAGCGTCGCGCAAAGCTTGCCAGGCGCGTTCGATGTCCGGTGAGCAGGCACGGGCCAGTCCCGCGATGATAGGGCGGCGCACCGCGGCAGCGACAGCCTGCACGGCGGCGAAGTCTCCCTCTGACGCGATTGGGAAACCGGCCTCGATGATATCCACACCCAGTCGTTCGAGCTGATGCGCCAAACGCAGCTTCTCCCGCACATTCATGCTGCATCCTGGGGACTGTTCCCCATCCCGCAACGTGGTATCGAAAATGCGAATGCGCTTCAGCCCCATGCGTGGCCTCCTTATCGATTCTGAACATTTATGTTAGGGGCGACCAGGAAATAAGCAAAGCTTATAATCTTTACAGTATCATTAGGTATACTTACAATAGTAGCCGCGCTAATCATTCGTACAGTTTCAATTAAAAAGGCACGCATAAATGGACTTGGCCCAATTGGAGGTTTTTCTTGCGGTGGCGCGGGAGAAGAGATTCTCGCGAGCTGCGGAAAAGCTTCACCGAACCCAGTCCGCAGTGAGCCAGTCAATTCACAAACTGGAAGAGGAAATTGGCGAACCGCTTTTCGACCGTTCCTCGCGAGATGGTCTACTCACCGATGCCGGCCGCGTGCTTCAAGAGTATTCGGAGCGGCTACTGAATCTACGCGGCGACGCCCATGCAGCGCTGCTCGAATTGAAAGAACTGCACACAGGAAAACTTTCAATCGCGGCCAACGAATTTACCGCGCTTTACCTGTTGCCAGTTTTAGCCGAATACCGCCGCCTGCACTCGATGATAAGAATTACCGTGAACCGTTCTCTGGGCGGCCACATTCCGGGTGAGGTGTTGCGCCATAACTCTGAACTGGGAGTTTTAAGTTACGATCCGCAGGAGCCCCTGTTACGCTCCGTGGTCGTTTACCTCGACGAGTTGATCTTTGTGGTTCCCCCGAACCATCCGCTTGCGACCGCACGCCAGGTGAGCATCCGCCAACTTGGCGCCGAATCTTTTGTTGCGCACAACGTTGCCTCTCCGTACCGCGAGAAGGTAATTCGAGCGTTTCAGCAGCACAAGACTCCATTACATATGGACATCGAACTTCCCACGCTTCAGGCAATCAAGCGTTTTGTGGCCATGGGCAACGGCGTGGCTCTGGTACCCGAGATCAGTGTGGATAGTGAAATCACACGCGGAGAACTCATTCGCATTCCAGTTCGCGAACTTCGCCTGCACCGCAAACTGCGATTGATCTATCGCAAGTCTGCGAGCCTGTCTCATGCGGCGAGAGCGTTTCTTAAGGTTGCGGAAAGTATTGCCCGCGAGCGCCGCGGCCGCTACCGCTTTCAGCGCGAGCAATAAATCACGGTTAACAGCAACCCATTTTCACTTCGCCTTCAACGGTGAGCGGAGGCCCGAAAGCTTCCAGCGGTGCAGGAGCGCCTTTCGCCACCAGAATCCAGCGTCGTACCGCATCTGCAACGACCAGCACCACACCGGCGATGAAGATGCCCATCAGAATCGAATCCAGGTAGCCGGTAAACACTTGCCCGGGCTTCGAGGTCAAAGGCCAGAAAATGTCCTTGATCCCCAGCACTCCCGCCGTAAGCGTAGTAACTCCCACGAAGCACATCGGTACCGCCGTGATCCAGGCGTATTTTTGTTTGCCCATGTTGATCAGGAAGGTGGTCGTCACAGCTAGCGCAATGGTCGCCAGCAACTGGTTCCCGGTCCCGAACAACGGCCATAGCGTGGAAATATTTCCGGTGTAAATCAAGTATCCCCAGCCCAGAACCACCACGGAACTAGTAATCAGATTTCCCGGCAGCCAGGCATTATTGCCGAAAGGCTTGTGCACTTTGCCCAAGAGTTCCTGCAAAACGTAGCGGGCCACGCGCGTCCCCGTATCCACGGTAGTCAAAATGAAAAGAGCTTCAAACATGATGGCGTAGTGATACCAGTAACCCATCAACCGATCCATGCCCGGCAAGCCGCGGAAAATTTGCGCCATGCCCACGGCCAGCGAAACCGCGCCTCCGGTACGCCCCGCGAGTTTTTCGCCGACTTCGCGCGAGAACATATCGAGATTGACCGTCGTCAAACCCAGATGGCTGAAAATCTGTGGCGTGCTGTTAATGGCAAAATAATCCCCCGGATACAGGGAGCAGGCTGCAATCAAAGCCAGCACACCCACCAGCGATTCAGCGATCATGGCGCCATATCCGATGAAGCGCGCGTCGCTTTCCTTGTCCAGCATTTTGGGAGTAGTGCCCGACGATACCAGGGAATGAAATCCGGAGATCGCACCACAGGCGATAGTCACGAAGAGAAATGGAAACAGACTTCCTTTAATAATAGGTCCGCCGCCGTGCGTGAACTGCGTGAAGTTCGGAAATTTAATGTTGGGATGGACCACGAACACGCCAACGACCAGAACCGCAATGGTACCCAGCTTGACGTAAGTCGAGAGGTAGTCGCGCGGCTCCAACACCAGCCATACGGGCAGAACCGAAGCCACCAGACCATAAATGGCTATGAGAATCGTAATCTGATGAGGTGTGAAAGTAAGGGCTGAAGCCGCGCTGGTCTGAGCCACCCAATGTCCTGCGAACACGCTGCCAATCAACACCGCCACACCAAAAATACTTGGCCCGACAACCGTAATCTTTCCAGTGTGGCTCTTGAACATCCACCAACCCATGATGACGGCGATCGGAATTGTCATGCCGATGGTGAATATGCCCCATGGACTATTCGAAAGCGCGTTGACCACGACGATGCCAAGTCCCGCGAGCGTCACCAGGAGAATAAAGAGAACTGCAATCATTGCCACCAGGCCAGCAAAAGGACTGATCTCCGTGCGAGCCACATCTGCCAATGATCGGCCGCGATGACGTATGGAAGCGACGAGTACGGTGAAGTCTTGCACGCACCCCGCCAGGACCGCGCCGATCAGCAGCCAGAGAAATCCAGGCGCGAAGCCAAACTGCGCCGCCAGAGTTGGCCCCACCAACGGCCCAGCTCCCGCGATGGCCGCGAAGTGATGTCCAAAGAGCACCCATCGCGGCGAGGCAACATAGTTGTGTCCATCAGCGTACATGTGCGCCGGAGTGGTCCGGCGATCGTCGAGCGCCAGAGCTTTCGCGGCAATAAACGCACTGTAATAACGGTAGGCAATCGCATACACGCACAGCGCACCCAACAAAACCGGGAAAGTATTCATGCCTCGCTCCAAACCAACGAAATGGCGGCCAATACTGCTGGCCTGTTTGACCGCATCCTACACCTATTGCGGAAGTGGGCACAATTATTTCCGGGTTATATACGGCACAGAACAATACAGCAATTGGACGGCCGGTGGCTTTACTGACTGAGCTGCTTTGCGCTACACGCGCTACAATGTCGAGCGTATTCGAGTACGAGACCGGCAAAGATAATCGCTGCCGAACCGAAAGGATCGCGTATGCATATGGCACCAGAGAAGCCCGCTGTAAATCAGGAACAATCCCTTGTCCGCTTTGGA
>Ga0182015_10000462_pt1 | contig 57900 bp, 38 predicted proteins | sample 712P3MmetaG_FD_120478 | JGI IMG/M metagenome (GOLD analysis project Ga0182015, IMG submission 120478) | Permafrost microbial communities from Stordalen Mire, Sweden - 712P3M metaG | ecosystem: Environmental > Terrestrial > Soil > Wetlands > Permafrost | place: Sweden: Stordalen | collected...
CGGCGGACGTTGAGGACCGCCTCACGCGCACCGTGAAGTGGTTTGACGATCACCTGCGCGGGGCCGACCTTCCCAAAATCCAATCCGCGTCGCGCTAGGCGAAGGCAGCCCATGGGTTGAGGTGCATTCGAATCACGAGTGAATGGCCGTTCTGCGATCGTGTTGCGTTTGGACACACGCCGCCGTTGTCGGCCTTGCGGAGGTTCGGAAATCGAATGCGGGGGTAAGACCCCATAGGAGGGCCGTGCGCGGCGTGATATATTCCGGCAATGAACCCACTACTCCTGATCATTATTCTTCTTCTCCTGTTCGGCGGCGGCGGATTTTACTTTGGCGGCCCCGTCTATGGCGGCAGCGGAGTTGGCCTGATCCTGCTGATTTGCCTCATCGTATTTCTGTTTGGCGGTTTCCGCACCAGGGAATGATCGGGGCGGCGCCGATGCCGCGGGGCTAGGTCCCGCCGGGACCATTGCCGTCGGCAGGGATCGGCGCCAGTCGACCTGGTGGAGCAGCCTGTTTATTTGTCGCGCGGACCCGCGGTGACCAGGATGCTTCGGGCCAGTCGCGCAGCGATCAGCATGATCGCGCCGGCTGTGCCCACGAGTGCGGCATGCAGAAGCCAGAACTGCGTGCCAGGCATGCGGTCCAGAAGGCCCCCAAGCCAGCCGACCAGGTTGTTTCCCAGGAACAGGTGCAGCAGATAAATGCCCATCATGGTCCCCGCGATTTGCTTCGGGGATGCGCGGGCATACATGGCGAGGCCGACGGGGAAAACGTTGGCGAAGCCGATGCTGTTGAAGACCTCGAATCCGAGCACCCAACCGATCCCTGCCTTGTGGCCCGCGGATGATATCGCCGCCGCCGCTGCCAGGGACAGCAAGGCGACGGTGCTCAACCCAAGGCCGATCGCGATCTTGATGACCTCGCTCGGCTCCTTGAAACGCCTCGACCACAGGCGCCAGAAGGCCATTGCGGCGACCAGGCATGAAATGCTCACCGCGGCATCGACGGTGATCAGCCATGTGGTGGGCATTGTGCGGCCGAAGAACACGAGGCTCACATGGCTGGGCACCCAAAGCATGTAGGCGTTGAATATCTGCTGGTTGCCAACCGAGCCCATTGCGAGCACCGGCAGCAGCATGACGAGCACGACGACGGCCTTGCGTTCGTTTCGGGTCAGGCGCGGTCGCGCGGCGGTTCCCGTGCGGATTCGCTTCTGCTCGGGCGGCAGCCATTTCTGGCCCGACAGGTAGATGACGAGCGAAATCAGCATGCCGACGCCGGCGGAGCCGAACCCGTAATGCCATCCATACACCTCCCCGAGCGTGCCAGCGATCAGCGGTGCCAGGATGACGGCGCCGTTGATGAACAGATAATAGATTTGAAACGCGTCCGCGCGCCGCAGGTCGCCGGGCGCGTAGAGGGCGCCCACCTGGCTGGCGAGATTCCCCTTGAAGCAGCCGACTCCGGTCAGCAGGCAAAGGAGCGCGACCAGGAACGAGGCGTCGAAGGCCATCAGGAAATGGCCTGCGGCCATCAGGAGCGCGCCGATGGTGATCGTGCGGGTCCTTCCGAGCCACCGGTCGGCGATGAAGCCGCCGGCGATCGGGGTCAGGTACACGAAGCCGGTGTAGAGCCCGAAGATCGCCGAGGAGAGAGCCACGTTCGAAAGCGGGCCGCCGTAGATGCGCTCGATGGTGGCGCGGAACGCGGGGAACCCGGCGATGCGCTCGACGTGCCCGGGAAGCAGCACCTGGCGAACCATGTACAGCACGAGAAGCGTCTGCATGCCGTAATAGGAGAACCTCTCCCATGCTTCCGTGAAGGCGAGATAGGCGAGTCCGCGCGGATGGCCCAGAAAGGAATGGTCAGCGTCTCTTGCCGCGCCAACAGCCTTCGGAATCGCGCTCAAGCCGCCAGGATCAACAACGAGTGCCGGCTTGGCAAGAAGCCTGCGCTTCCGATGGAGGGAGGCCGCGGTCGTCTCCTGAAATTCAAAAAAACCGGGATTCGCCGGCCCAGCTCATGGGCGACGCTACCCAGGGGTTCTAGGGCGGATGAATCAGGCGGTTCACGGCGACCAGCAGATCTGCGGCCATGAAGGGCTTCGGCAGAAACGCGCGGGTCGCCTTCTTGGCCGCCGAGACACCCGAGCCGTCGGCCTCGCTCTGGGACAATCCGCTGATGGCGAGAACCGGGACGTCGGGGCGAATCTCCGACAAAGTGCGGGCCAGCTCCGCGCCGCCGATGCGGGGCATGTCGACATCGGTGATGACGAGGGAGATGTCCGCGGCGCGGGCGAGGAACTGGATCAAGGCCTCGACGCCGTCGACGCAGCTGACGACGCGATAGCCATGCTTCTCCAGAATGGCCGCGCCGGTTTCGCGTATGGGGGCGTCGTCGTCCACCAGGAGGATTAACTCCCCGTTGCCGTCGGGTATCTCGAAAGGCGAGGCGCTGATCCGTTGGGTTGAATCGCCTTCAATGGCGGGCAGATATACGCGGAAGGTTGTGCCGCGACCGACTTTCGTGTGCAATTCCATGAAGCCGTGGTGGTTGAGTACTATGCCGCGAACCGTGGAAAGCCCAAGCCCCGTGCCTTTCCCCGCGCCCTTGGTCGTGAAGAACGGCGTCCAGATGCGTTCAAGGACATCGGGCGGAATGCCCGTGCCCGTGTCGCCGACCTCGATGACGAGCCAGTCGCCCGGCCGGGCCCCGCTAATCGCCCTGGCCGCCATGGCATCAAGATGGCGGTTGGCCGCGCTGATGGTCAGCGTGCCGCCCTGCGGCATGGCGTCGCGGGCGTTCACGCAAAGATTGAGGAGCACCTGGTGGATCTGGGTGGCGTTGCCCTGCACCTGCATGAGGTCGGAGGGAATCGATTGATCGAGCACGATGGACCTGGGGAACGTCTCCTCAATGACGCCGATCACTTCTCGGGCGATGTGCTTGAGCTGGGTGGGCCGCTGCTCGCCGGCGGCGCTGTGCGCGAACCCAAGGATCTGCTTCACGAGCCCCGCGCCGCGCGCCGCGCATTGCTTGAGCGTCTCGAGGATCTTGAGGTCGCGCGGGCTGGACAGGCTCTCGCGCAGCATCGGCGCCGCAAACATGATCGGGGAGAGCACATTGTTCAGGTCGTGGGCGATGCCCGTGGCGAGCATGCCGATGGTCTCGAGGCGCTGCGCGTGGAGGAATTTCTCCTCGAGCAGCTTCTTCTCCGTTATGTCCACGAGGAAGTTCAGCCGGGCGCGGGGCCGCCCCGTCTCGTCCTGGACCTGCGTGATTCGGTTGCTCACGATGAGGCTGCGGCCGTCGCGGGTTTTCACCCGAAGCTCGCCGTTCCAGAATCCGTCGCGCTCGACGGCCGCGCGCAGCGTGGAAACAGTGTCGGGATCATCGACGCCCAGCAATTTATCGGGCGGTTGGCCCAGCGCCTCGGCGCTGGTCCAGCCGAAGATCTCCTCGGCCCCGCGGTTCCAAAGCAGGACCTCGTTGGCGAGATTTACGATCATCACGCCTTCGTGCGACCTGGACAGGATCTCGTTCTGCTCGCGGAGCTGGGCGTCGGCGAGCTTGCCTAGGGTGATGTCGCGCGAGACGCCGACCATCCCTGTGATTGCGCCCTGCGCGTCCCGCAGAGGCACCTTGGTGGTGGAGACCCAGGTGACCCGGCCGTCGGGCCAGGTTTCCTTCTCCTCGACGCCGATCATCGGCTCGCCCGTCTCCATGATGCGCTGCTCGTCGGCGTAGGCCTGCCGCGCGTGCTCGCTGCCGAAGACGTCAAAGTCGGTCTTGCCGACGGCCTCGGCGGCGTCGCGGAGCCCGAAGCTCCGCGCCATGGCCAGGTTGATGCGAATGAAGCGGCTCTGCCGATCCTTGAAATAGATGTGATCGGGTATCGCATTGGCCAGCTCCCGGAACAGCCCCTCCTCCCGTCGCAGGTCCTCCTCCGCCCGCTTGCGCGCGGTGACGTCCTCCAGCGTCCCTTCGTAGTGCTCCTCCCCCTGTTTGTCGTGCACGACCTGGACGTTGGCCAAGACCCAGATCGGGGTGCCATCCTTGCAGCGCATTTGGATCTCGAAGCCCACGACATTTCCGGACTCCTGCAACTGGCGCTGCATCTCGACGCGCCTGGCGTCGGCGACGTGGACGCTCGTCAAGTTGGGCACCTCGCGCATGAAAGTGTCCGCCGACTCGTAGCCGAAGATTCGAGCCAGCGCGGGATTGGCGGCCAGGATCGTCCCATCGGGCTTCGTCAGTAGAATTCCCTCCCGGGCGTTCTCGAAGATGCCGCGATACTTGGCCTCGACCTCATGGCGTTTCGTGACGTCGATGATAACTCCCGCCAGGTTCCATTCATTTGGGCCCACCGGCCGGATGACGACCTCCTCACTGAGCCAGTGAACGCCGTCCGAACCGATGATGCGAAACTCCTGCTGGTAGCCGCTCGCCCCTTCGGCGAACGCCCTTCCCGAGGTTTCATTCATGCGCTCACGATCCGGAGATTGCTCGTCCTTCCAGAGCCAGCCCTTGGGGATCAGGGAAGCCAGCCGGAAGATGGGATTGTTGCGAAGCTGCGGCGGCGTCCTGATTTTCCAATCGAACTTCGAACCTTCGCGCGTCACCCGGGACCACCAGAGAAGGACGTTGGACCGCTCGAGCGTGTCCAGGATCAACTGCAGGTTCTCGAGCTTTGCGGCATCGGTGCCCTGCGGGTCGGCGGGTTCGGGCGCTCCCACCCGCCGCTCCGAACGAAGGTACATCAGACCTACGGCAATAACGCCGGATAGGCCGGCGGCGATGAGGGCCACAATAGCGGCGTTAAGGACTGCGAATAGCACGTTGGGATGGAATGCTATCGGGCAATCGCACAAGGTGCCGAAGGCAGGGATAATCCTGGCGCGAACCCGTCGGAGTGATCGGGGACGATACCTCAGCCCGGAAACGCTGTCAATCTCGCAGCCTTGGGGGTGGAGCAGGCAGGAGCCTTTAAATGGCAATGCCATCAGAAGGCCTCCGCCTACTCTGCCTTATTGAGATACTTGCGGAAAAACAGGCGCATCCAATGTGACGAGATTTTGGCCGTCTCCTATGCCAAGACCAAGAGCATCCCGACCGCGAAGAATGCGCCCCACGGCGCGGGGGGCATCTCGGTTTTGAAGTTATCCAACTTCTTGCTTTGGAGCAGACCCGTACCCCTTGGCAAAGTGGCGCACCCGGCAGGAGTCGAACCTGCAACCTTCTGATCCGTAGTCAGATGCTCTATCCAATTGAGCTACGGGTGCGTGAGTGAAAGCAAGAAAGAGCAGGCTAGGAGCCCCCAGTGCAAGCGAGAAGTAAGTCACTATGAGGCCCTGCGCCAATCGACGAGCTCGAGCTGCAGGAGCCTGCGGTCGTTGAAGAAATTCCATTTGAGCTCCAGCGCGAGGTCGAGCGGGATGCCGAGGGGCGGTATGCGGTCGGCCATCTTCCAGGCGACGCCCGCGAGCGCGCGCCCGCGCCCATCCTCGAGCCAGAACCGGAAGTGCCGGGCCTTGAAGATCTCGGGCCGCCGGTTGAGCGGGACGCCCCGGAGGCCGAAGACCGGCTCCGGGTTTCCCTGGCCGTAGGGATGGAGCGCGTCGAGCTCGTCCATCAGGGCCTCCGTGATCTGCTCGGGTGAGAGCCACGCCGCGATGCCCAGCCGGGCCTCCGCAATCCCGTCGCCTGCGTGGCTTCGAACCGCGCCCGCAAACCTGGAGCGGAAGCCGTCGAGCTCCGACTTCGGAAGCGAGACTCCCACCGCCATGGGATGACCTCCCCAGCTCGAAAGGCCCTCGGGACAGGTGCCCAGGACGTCCACCAGGTTTATCCCGTCCACGCTTCGCCCCGATCCCTTTGCCATGTCGCCCTCGTTGCCGAGCACGATGCACGGCCGGTTGTAGCGCCGGGTCACCCGGCCCGCCACGATGCCCACCACGCCGGGGTGCCATGCCTCGCTGAAAAGCACGATCCCCGCGTCGCCGGCATACAGCTCCTCGATCATCTTCTCCGCCTCCTCGGTGATCTTGCGCTCGATGTCCTGGCGCTCGCGGTTGAACGCGTCCAGCTGCTGCGCGGTCTCGCGGGCGAAACCGGCGTCGTCGGTGAGCAGAAGGTCGACCGAGAGCGCGGCGTCGGCGAGGCGGCCCGACGCGTTGATCCTCGGGCCCAGCCGGAATGAGATGTCGACGGGCAGTATCATCTGCGTGCTGGAGATGCCGGAGACCTCCATGAGGGCGCGCAGGCCCGGGCGCGCGGACTCCTGGAGGATGCGCAGCCCGTTCCTCGCGAGGATCCGGTTCTCGCCGAGGAGGGGCACCAGGTCCGCGATCGTCCCCAATGCGACCAGGTCCAGGTAGTCCCTCAGCTTGATGCGCGCCGCAACGGGATGGTTCTCGGTGCGCAGCTGCTTGAGGAGCCCGTGCAGGAGCTTGAACACAAGGCCCACCGTGCACAGGTGCTGCCATGCGGGCTGGGGCGCCTCGCCCGCGGGCCCCTCGACGTGGGGATTGACCATCAGCCCCCGCTGGGGCGTCCGGTCCTTGGACCTGTGGTGGTCCACGACGAGGACATCGATGCCCTTCCCCGCCAGGTACGCCACCTCCTCGTGCGAGTTGGTGCCGCAGTCGAGCGCGATGAAGAGCCCCGGGCTTCCCACCTCCAGGGCGCGGTCGATGGCGCTCAGCGAGAGGCCGTATCCGTCCTCGGAGCGGCGCGGGACGACAAAGGTGGGATCCAGCCCGAAGCGCCTGAGGACCGAGACCAGGAGAGCCGTGCTGCTGACGCCGTCGACGTCGTAGTCCCCGAGGACCACCACCCTTTCCCGGGCCAGGATGGCCGCCCTCAGCCGGGCGACGGCCGCCACGAGGTTTCCGACCAGGAACGGATCCTCCAGCCGCGAGAGGTCCGGATGAAGGAAATCCGACGCGGCGGACGGGTCGCGGTGCCCGCGCCGGACGAGGAGCTCCGCAACCACGGGGCCCACCCCCGCGCGCTTGCTCAGGTCCTCGACCTCGCCGGCCGGGATTGGCGTGTGGATCCAGAGCATCTCGCCGGATCCACCGTCACTGAGACGCCTTGCTCGAGCCCGTCCACTCGTACTTCGGCGCGACGTCGGCGTGCGCCTCGACATGCTTCCGGTCGCCCTTGTGCCACCAGTAGAAGACCTGGGCGGCGATGAAGATCGCCGAGAAGGTGCTGGTCACGATGCCCACGAGGAACGTGAACGAGATGTCGCGCAGCACGCCGCTGCCGAACAGGTACAGCGAGAGCGCGGCGAGGAACGTGGTCGACGACGTCATGATCGTGCGGGCGAAGACCTTGTTGATCGCCTAGTTGATGATCTCGCGCAGGGAGCCGGTCGGGTTGAGCTTCAACTCCTCGCGGATCCGGTCGAACACGACGACGGTCTCGTTGATGGAGTAGCCGGCGATGCAGAGGATCGCCGCCACCATCGGGGCCGAGAACTTGTGGCCGGTCAGGACGAAGATGCCGATGGTCATCAGGATGTCGTGCGCCGTTGAGACCATGGCGCCGATGCCGAAGCCGAACTCGAAGCGGAACGCGATGTAGAGGAGGATGACGAGCATCGAGACGATGATCGCCTTGAGCGCGTTGAGCATGATCTCCCGGCCGATCGATGCGCCGAGGTGGTTCTCGCCGATCTCGACCAGGCCGGACTGCGGGTCGGCCGCCTTGAGGGCGTCCAAGAGGACGCCCGACCTGCCCTCCGGCGTCTCGATCTTGAGCTGCTCCGAGCCGCCGCCGAGCGCGCTTTCGTAGGTGACGTTGATGTCGTCGATCTTGGCGCGTTCGGCGACCCTGCGGATGTCCGCGACGTCAAGGCGCTCCTTGTACGAGAGGGTGACCTGGTCGCCGCCGGAGAAGTCGATGCCGAAGATGCGGTGGCCCTGGTAGAAGATCACGCCGATCCCGAGCAGGACGACCATCCAGGAGCCGACGAAGGAACGCAGGCCGTACCGGATGAAGTCCACGTGGATGGGCTTGATCAGGCGGCGCATGGTGATCTTTTTCAGCGTCCCGGAGTCGATAAGCAGCTCCAGGACGAGGTGGACCGTGATCAGCACCGAGAACATCGTGGAGAGGACGCCGATCGCGAGCGTGACCCCGAAGCCCCGGATCGGGCCGGTGCCGAGCCAGATCATGATGGCGCAGATGATCAGCTGGACGACGTGGGCGTCGATGATCGTCATCAGGGCCTTGGAGTACCCCGTCTGGTTGGCCTTCGAGAGCGGCTTGCCGGCGGCGAGCTCCTCTCGCATGCGCTCGAAGATCAGGATGTTCGCGTCGACGGCCATGCCGATCGTCAGCACGATGCCGGCGAGGCCGGGGAGCGTCATCGTCGCGCCCAGGTTCGACATCACCCCGAGGATGATGACCAGGTTGACGGCGAGGCCCACGAGGACCGCGACGACGCCCCCCGTGGCGTAGAAGGTGATCATGAACGCGGCGACGGCGGCCAGGGCGATCACCGAGGCGCGGACGCCGCTCGAGATCGCGTCCTCGGCGAGCGACGGGCTGACCTCGTACTGCTCCTTGACGATCAGGGGAAGGTCGAGCGGGTTATTGAGGACGTTGGCCAGGTCGATCGCCTCGCGGTCGGTGAAGCTGCCCGAGATCACGGCGCTGCCGCCCGCGATCTCGTCCTTGACGGTGGGCGCCGAATAGAGCGTGCCGTCGAGCACGATCGCGAGCCTGCCCGGCCGGCCGGTCTTCTGGCCCTCCTCCGCGATGGCGCGGGTGACGTCGGCAAACCGGGTCTTTCCCTCGCCGGTGAAGCGAAGCGCGATCTCGGGCTTCCCGTAGAGGTCGTGCTCCATGAAGGCGTTCGAGACCATCTCGCCGGTCATCTCCGGTATCCTCTTTATGAAGAGCTCCTCGGGCTCGCCCTGCCCGATCGATCCCTCGCGGTCGAGGGTCTTGATCTCGTAGCCCGGCGGAATGTCCCCCGGGGCCGAAGTCGCGGGCGTCGCGTCCGGGTAGACCATCCGGAAATCGAGCCTCGCCGGCTTCTTCACGTTCTCAAGCACCTCGGGATTGTCCTTCGTGCTGATCCCGGGAAGCTGCACCTCGATCCGGTTGGTGCCGACGGCGCGGATCAGGGGCTCGGCGACGCCGAACGAGTTGATGCGCGCGCTGATGATCTCGATCGCCTTCGAGAGCTTCTCCCGGTTGGCGGTCTCGGCGTCCTGCCCCGAGGTCTTGGCGCCGAGGTCGGCCTCCAGCGTGAAGCCGACGCCGCCCTGGAGATCCAGCCCGAGCTGCAACTTTCGCTTCGAGCGCCTGAGCAGCTCGTTGAGGAGGATGCTGTTGCGCTTGTCGACGTTCTTGAGCGAATCCTCGAGGCGGATGCTCGGGAAGAACTGGCTCAGGTCGATCCTCGAGTCATGGCCCATCTGCTTCAACGCCATGAACTCGCTGGGCGCCGCGCCGGACTTCTTGAGGGCCGTCGCCTTGTCGGCCAGCGCGTCAAATTCGGCCTTCCTGGCGCCGGCGTGGTCCTTCACGTACGCGGTGAAGGGCACGTCCTTCAGGGGCAGGAGTTCGGAGACAGCCCAGCCCGTTATGGTGAGGCTCAGGATTATCTTCCAAAGGTTGCGTTTGAACATGTCGGATGTGGGTTAAAGGGAGGTGGAACCGCGCCCAGGCGCGATTCCCGCGCCATCGGGGCGGCTTCGCCCGGGTCGACGGGCCGGCGGGCTCCTAGGAGGATTTCTTGTCCTCGCCGTCCGTCTTCCTCGCGACCGACTGGATGAACCCTTTGCCGACCTCGATCTTGGTGTTATCGGCCACGCGCACGACAAAGCGGTCGTCCTTGACGTTCGTGATCACCCCGTAGATCCCGCCCGTGGTGACGACCTCGTCGCCCGACTGAAGGGTCGTGAGCATCTTCTCGTGCTCCTTCTGCTTCTTCTTCTGCGGGGCGATGAAGAGGAAGTAGAAGCCGCCTATGAAAAGCAGCCACACGATAATCATCGACGGGGGGAAGCTCGTGCTCTGGGCTGGGGCCGCTGCCTGGGCGATCATTTTAGTCATTTCGTATTGCGTTCTTACAAAGAGAAAACACGCATCTAACTGAATCCCAGCTCGTGAAGGCAAGCCCTCAGTGGCCGCCCCACGCCAAATACTTGAAAAGCAAATCCGCATCCGCCTGGTCGGCAGCCAAATCCGAGGAGCACTACGGGTTCAAGCGCTGGGGCGCAGGGCACTTTTCCGTGGACTCCGAGGGCTTCGTCAACGTCCAGCCGCTTGCCGACGGCCGCGGGATCCGCGTGCTGGACGTGATCGCCGAGGCCCTGGGGATGGGGCTGAAGGCGCCGATGGTGATCCGCTTTCAGGACCTGCTGCGGCACAGGGTCATCCAGCTGAACGAGGTCTTCCGCAAGGCCATCAAGGACGAGGGGTACCGGGGCGAGTACCGCGGGGTCTTCCCGATCAAGGTGAACCAGCTCCGGGAGGTGGTGGACGAGATCGTCGGGGCCGGCCGGGACTACAACTACGGCCTCGAGGTGGGCTCCAAGTCCGAGCTTATGATCGCGCTCGCCATGAACGAGGGGCCCAACCGGCTGATCATCTGCAACGGCTACAAGGACCACGACTACATCCGGCTGGCCCTCATGGGGCGCAAGCTGGGCAAGCGCGCGATCATCGTCGTCGAGCAGCTCTCCGAGATCGGCGACATCATACGGATATCGGAGGAGACCGGCGTGAAGCCGATGATCGGCCTGCGCGCCAAGCTCCAGACCCGGGGCGAGGGAAAGTGGGCGATGTCCACGGGGGAGGACGCCAAGTTCGGCCTCAACACGGCCGAGATCCTCTTCGCCTGCGAGCAGCTCAAGGCGGCCAAGCTCAAGGCGTGCCTCCGGCTGTTCCATTTCCACATCGGCTCGCAGGTCCCCAACATCATCACGATCAAGAACGCGGTGATCGAGGCGACCCGATTCTACTGCCAGCTCGCCAAGATGGGGTTCCCGATGGGGTACATCGACGTCGGCGGGGGCCTGGGCATCGACTACGACGGCTCCCGGACGAACTTCGAGAGCTCGATGAACTACTCGATGGAGGAGTACGCCCGCGACGTCGTGTTCAACGTGCGCGAGATATGCCGCTCGGCGAGCGTCGCCGAGCCGGACATCGTGAGCGAGTCCGGCCGGGCGGTCGTCGCGCCCCACTCGATGCTGGTCGTCGAGGTCTTCGAGCGGATCAACAAGCGCGAGTCGCTCGGCAAGCAGCACCAGCCGAAGGAGAAGCAGAAGGTCGTGACCGACCTCGAAGTGCTGCTCAGGAACAAGGCCAAGCTGGGCCGGCTGGAGAGGTTCCACGACGCGCTGCAGAAGAAGGACGAGGCGTTCTCGCTCTTCAACCTCGGCTACCTCGACCTCGAGAACAGGGCGGCCGCCGAGCAGATATTCTGGCAGATCTGCGAGCAGATCGCCAAGGAGGTCAAGAAGGCGGGGTACCAGCCCGAGGAGCTCCACGACCTGTCGCGGCTGCTCGCCGACCAGTACGTGTGCAACTTCTCGGTCTTCCAGTCGCTCCTCGACCACTGGGCCCTGGAGCAGCTGTTCCCGATCGCGCCCCTGCACCGCCTGAACGAGCGGCCGACCGTGAACGCCATCCTCGTGGACATCACCTGCGACTCCGACGGGAAGATCAGCAGCTTCATCGACCTGCAGGACGTGAAGGACTACATCGAGCTGCATCCGCTCAACAACAAGCCGTACTACCTGGGGATATTCCTGACCGGGGCCTACCAGGACATCATGGGGGATCTCCACAACCTGTTCGGCAGGGTGAACGAGGTCCACGTCTTCCTCGAGGACGACGAGCCGAACGGCTTCTACATCGAGGAGGCGCTGAGCGGCAGCCGCATCGCGGACGTCATCGAGGGGGTCCAGTACCAGCAGGAGGACCTCTGCAGGAAGATGAAGGCCCAGATCGACGCCGCCACCCGCAAGGACATGGTGAAGCCGCGGGAGGGCGTCCGGCTGCTCGAGCTCTACGAGAGCCAGATGCTCAACAAGACCTACCTCAACATCGAGCGCACGAACGGCCGAAAGAAAGCCAAGAAATGACCCCCTTCCCCACCTGCCGCCTCCTCATTTCCGCCCTCGCCCTCGCCGCCGCCGCGAGGGCCGAGGGCCCCGCGGTGTACAAGGACAAGTCGGCGCCCGCGGAGGCGCGCGTCGACGACCTTCTGCCGCGGCTGACGCTGGACGAGAAGCTCTCGATCCTCGGGGGCGACCGCGAATTCTACATCATGCCCATCCCGCGGCTGGGCATCCCCGAGGTCAAGATGGCCGACGGCCCGCTCGGGGTCCGCAACTACGGGCCGTCGACGGCCTACCCGGCGACGATAGGGCTCGCGGCCTCGTGGGACGCGGGCCTCGCGAAGGACTACGGCGCCTCGGTGGGGAGCGACGCCCGGGCGCGCGGCGTCGGCATCATGCTCGGGCCCGCGGTCAACATCAACCGCGTACCCCAGAACGGAAGGAACTTCGAGTACCTGTCGGAGGACCCGTACCTCGCGGGCGTGTTCGCCAGCCAGATCGTGACCGGCATCCAGAGCCAGGGCGTCGTCGCGACGGTCAAGCACTTCGCCGCCAACAACCAGGAGACCGAGCGCGGCACCATCGACGCGAAGGTGAGCGAGCGGGCCCTTCGCGAGATCTACCTTCCCGCCTTCCGCGCGGCCGTGGAGCAGGGGCACGCCTGGGCCGTCATGTGCGCCTACAACCGCCTCAACGGCACGTACTGCAGCGCCAACGACTGGCTCAACAACAAGGTGCTGAAGGGCGACTGGGCGTTCAGGGGCGTCCTCATGTCGGACTGGGGCGCGGCCCATGACACCCTCGGGGTCGCGAACGGCGGTCTGGACCTCGAGATGCCTTCCGGCAAGTACATGAACCCGGCGAGCCTGAGGCCGCTCCTGGATTCCGGGAAGGTCACGATGGCGACCATCGACGACAAGGTGCGCCGGATCCTGAGGCTTGAGATCGCGAACGGCTTCCTCGACCGGCCGCAGGCGATCGAGTCGACGCCGAAGGACGATCCCCGCAGCGCGGCCGTGGCCCTCAGGATCGCGCGCGAGGCGATCGTGCTCCTCAAGAACGAGCACAACGCCCTTCCCCTCAACCCAAAGCGCCTGAAGACGATCGTGGTGCTCGGCCCGAACGCGGCCGGGTTCCCGGCCGGAGGCGGAAGCGCCCATGTCGCGCCCTTCCACTTCGTGAGCGTCGTCGACGGGCTGCGCCAGGTGGCGGGCCCCAGGATCAAGGTCGACCTGATCCCGGGGCCGGGGATCGAGCTCCTCAGGAAGCTCGTGGCGACCGCGGCCTACGCGGGACCCCTCAAGCTGGAATTCCTCACGCACGACCGGCGCGACGCGAAGGTGATCGCCACGCAGACGGACAGCAGGATCGACCACAACTGGACGGAGGCGCCCGCGACCGGCGTCGAGCTCGACGGCTACCGGGCGCGGTGGACGGGCTCCATCCAGGCGCCCTCGTCGGGAAAGTTCATCTTCCTCGTGGAGAACCAGGGCAACATCAACGTCAGGCTCGACGGGAAGCAGATCATCGGGAGCTGGGGAAACACCGGCGAGACGCTCTTCGCCATGGCGGACCTCGAGGCCGGGAAGACCTACCCGTTGCAGGTCGAGGCCCGGCACGACCTGCCGGGATCGCCCGAGATCCACTTCGCATGGGGGCCGGCCCCGGCGCTGCTGACGGACGACGAGGCGAAGCGCGTGCGGTCCGCGGACGCGGTCGTCGTCTGCGCAGGCTTCAACCTCATGCTCGAGGGCGAGGGCGCGGACCGGACCTTCGAGCTTCCCAACGACCAGCCCGAGCTCATCCGCAGGGCCGCCGCCCTCAACCCAAGGACCATCGTCGTCCTTAACTCAGGCGGCGCCCTGGCGACCGCCGACTGGATCGGGCAGGTCCCCGCGCTTCTCCAGGCGTGGTATCCGGGCCAGGAGGGCGGGCGGGCGGTCGCGGAGGTGATCCTGGGCAACGTGAACCCGGGCGGCAAACTGCCGATCTCCATCGGGAAGCGGCGGGAGGATTCGGCGTCGTTCGGAAACTATCCCGGCGCCCACGGGAAGGTCGACTACGCCGAGGGCATCTTCGTGGGGTACCGCTGGTTCGATGAGAAGGGGGTCGCCCCGCTCTTTCCCTTCGGCTTCGGGCTCAGCTTCACGACCTTCCACTACGACAAGCTCCACCTCGAGCCGGCGCCCGACGGGCATCTTGCGGTGACGTTCGAGGTCTCGAACAACGGCACGCGCACGGGCGACGAGGTCGCGGAGGTCTACGTGAGCCCCCCGGCCCCGTCGAAGGTGACGCGGCCGGTCCGCGAGCTGAAGGGATTCTACAGGATTCCGAACCTCGCCACCGACCAGACGGTGAGCGTCACGGTCGCGCTCGACCGCAGGGCGTTCGAGTATTTCGACGAGGCGAGGGGCGAGTGGGCCGTCGAGCCCGGCGCGTACACGATCGCGGTGGGATCCTCGTCCCGGAACCTCATCCTCACGAGCGCCGTCACGCTGCCCTGATCAGCGCCATTCGTGGCGCGGGTACTTGCGCGACAGCTCCGGCCTGATCTTCGGGTAGACCGAGCGCCAGAAGCTCGTCAGGTCATCCGTGATCTGGATGGGCCGCTGGTTCGGGGCCAGCACCTCGATCTTGACAGGCACCCTGCCCCGGCCGAGCGAGAAACGGCCCTCGATGCCGTACAGTTCCTGGATCCGCGCGCTCAGCACGGGCGGGCCCTCCCGGGGATAAGTGAGGCGCGACCGGCGGCCGTTCGCCATGGTCAGGCGCTCCGGCACGCTCTCGTCCATCGCGGCGAGCTGCTCCGCGGTCAGCCAGTCCCGGAGGACGGGCATGACCTCCCTGCCCTTGACGCCGCGCGCCGAGGTCTCGCCGTAGCAGACCTGCTCGATGAGCGTCAGCCGGTCCGACGGGGCGATCGGATTGACCTCGAGCTCGGGAAACCACTCCGCGAGGCGGTTGACGCGGGTGATCCACTGCTCGACGGATTCGTCCCATGCGTCGATTGAGATCCTGCCCGCGACCACCTCCCTGGCGAGGAGCGCGGCGGCTTCGTTCTGGGGAACGCCGTCCGACTGGGATTTCGACTCGAGAACGAGGTCCCGGAACCGCTTTTCACGCCTGGCGACCACCCGCTTGGCGGCGGGATCGTAGGTCACCTCGCGCTCATCCTTGAGTTCCCCCGGGAAGAGCTCCCCGAGCCAGGCCTCCTCGACCGCGGTGGCCAGGCTCAACAGGACGCTCACCTCGCCTCCGCGGCCGCCCACCTCCGTGATCTCCGCGGCGACAAGGAGCGGCGCCTTGCCGATCGCGCTCTCACGAGCGAGCAGCCCGCGGCGCCCGTGGACCAGGTCGCACCGCAGCGTCCCCGCGTCGAGCCTGTGCGCGAGATGGTCCGGAAATCCGGCGAGGACGCACTTCCTGACTTCGCCGCCGTCGACGCGCCGCTCCGACGCATCGAGCCCCTCCGCGTTCGCGATCGCGACGAACTGCTCGAAGAGCGGCCCCACCTGCCTGGCCGACTGGGCGTGGATGCCCAGGCGGGCGCACGCGTCGACCGAGTAGCCGTTGCGGTCCGCGAAGCGCCACGCGCGCATGAGCAGGAAGAAGTCGCTCTCGTGCTCCTCCCCGAGGATCTCCTCCCGCGCCTCCTCCACCCGCCGCGTCATGCCCCGCAGCAGGAAGTTCCTGCCTTGAGTGAGCGCGGCGATCATCGCCACCGAGCGCACGCAGCCCCGCTCCTGGGCCGTGAGGAACATCCGGGCGTAGCGGGGATGGACGGGGAAGCGCAGCATGAGCCGGCCGGTCGCGGTGATGGCCCCCGCCGGCCCGTCCAGGGCGCCCAGATCAGCCAGCAGCGTCTCCGCCCGCCCGAGGCCCCGCGCATCGGGCCGCTCAAACCACGCGAACCCGGCCAGGTCGACGATTCCCGACGCCTTGAGGGTCAGGACCACCTCGGAAAGGTCCAGGCGCTTCACCTCCGGCAGTTCCTGCGCGGGGCGCTGGCCATGCTCGTGGGCGGTCCAGAGCCTGACACACACCCCGGGCGCCGTGCGGCCCGCGCGCCCCGCCCGCTGGTCGGCGCTCGCGGCGGAGATCTTCTCGACCAGGAGCGTGTTGATCCCGCGGACGGGATCAAAGCGCGCGATCCGGGCGAGGCCGCTGTCGATGACCGCGGTGACGCCGTCGATCGTGAGGGAGGTCTCGGCGACGTTCGTGGAGACGATGATCTTGCGGCCGTCGGCGCGCGACACGGCGCGGTCCTGCGCCGCGGGCGGAAGCTCGCCGTGCAGGGGGAGCACGGCGAAATCCCTCAGGCTCCGCATCCCCTGGATCGCCTGGATCGTGCGCCCGATCTCGAACGCCCCGGGCATGAAGACGAGCAGGTCGCCCCCGGTGGCGGCGGCCGCGCGCTCGCATTCCCGCGCGGCAACCTCCCATACCGGATCGGAATCGAAATTCACGGGCCTGGCGAGGTACTCGATTTCAACCGGGAAGGTCCGGCCCTTCGACTCTAGGACGTCGCACGGCTTGAGGTAGTCCTCGAGCACGCCCGCCTCCAGGGTGGCGGACATGACGGCGATCTTCAGGTCGGGCCTTCCGGCGCGCTGGATCCCGAGCGCCTTCGCGAGCGAGATGTCCCCGTACAGGTGCCGCTCGTGGAATTCGTCAAAGATGACGGCGCTCACCCCGAGAAGCGTCGGGTCAAAGGTCATCTGCCTGAGGAGGATCCCCTCCGTCACAAAGCGGATCCTGGTCCGCTCGCTCACGCGTGACTCCAGCCGGATCTGGTATCCCACGACATCGCCCAGCTCCGTTCCCACCTCCTCGGCGACGCGGCGGGCGAGCATCCGGGCGGCGAGCCGGCGGGGCTGGAGCACGACAACCTGGCCGCCGTCGAGAAACCCGTGGCGAAGGAGGATCTGCGGGATCTGCGTTGACTTCCCCGAGCCCGTCGGCGCCCGCACGATCACCCGGCCCTTGCCTCGCAGCGACGCCACGAGTGCGGACTCAAGCTCGTAGACGGGTAGCTCGCGGGGCTGCATTGGGAATGTGAATAACCGGTGAGTTACGTTGCTCGCAGGTTATTCACAGCATCGGAATGTGAGAGGATTGTGGATAAGAAAAGCTTCACCAAATCGTAACGGCGCCGCAACGTGTCGTCGTTCCTTGATAGAACAGCCGCAGCGCGAAGGCCTGAAAAACCCTTCGAAAGCACGGCTGAGATAATCCCGGGCGACCGGGGAAAGGACGGCGGCAGCTGGTGCCGCCATCCCCTCAGCGCAGCGATGCGTTCGCAGGCAATATCACCAGCTCCTCTGGACGGTGTCATGACCGTTCCAGTTACATGAACTCAGGAGCTGAGCGGCGAGGCGCGATTAGAAACCGCGATCCGAGCCGAGTCAGGCACGCGGGAAGTTTCGATCCGCGTGCCGACGCAGTTACCCAGAGGGTACGGCTGCTACTGCGCAGACCAGAACGCAGTCGCGTTTCCCGGCGGGACGACCCCGCCAGAAGGCCCGGATCGGTAAAAACGAACCGGGCGCGCAAGGGAGACGTGACGGCGGGGAGCGAGCGGGCCAGGCAAATCCCGTGAAACCTCCTCAATTGGGCGGCGTGTAAATCCACGTCACCCAACTGCAAAGCGAAGGCAGCCTGAGAGTTAAGAGGTCAGACCCGTAACGCGGGGCAAACGATCGGCCAAAAGCCGATGCCGTCCCCGTGGCAACGGTGCCGACGCGAAAGATCCGCACTTGTAGGCGTGTCTGCACCACGTCCGGCGTGTCGCCCCTGGCAGGGGGTGACCGAACTGGGCGAAGAGACCTCACTCGATAGACTCCAACCGGCAACGGTAGGAGCGATCCCGCCATGAGATTGAGAACTTCGCATGCCGCGAAGAGTGGCGTCGGGGAGCATACGGCCCGCGAAAGCGAGTGCGCCCAACGTATGCGATGGGAAAGAGCGCGTGGCGAGCGCCCACCCCCAAATTTGGCCCCGGAACCGAAAGGTTCCGGGGCCTTATTTTTTGCCCGCTTAAGGACCCCCTTCCGGGGCCCATTCCCGCGACCGGTTCGCCGTGCAGGGACAGGGCCTTGGGCCGGGAAGGGCCTTCGCCGCGGCCCTGCGCGTGCGTAAGCAAAAGTACGGATCAGGCTATTAGGGCGAATGATGAGGAACCACCCGGGGCGCGCCAGCCGCCGCGAGCCCCCGTCCCTTCCTCCGCCGCGGTGAGCAACTTCCGTCGGCTTTGCCGTTTTGGGGGCGATCCGCGCGCGGCAGGGACGGGAGAGGGACCCGCGATCCCGTTCGCCCTTGCGTTCAGCGCCCACGGATGGCAGGATTGACCTCTTTTTCAAGATCACAGACCGCTCCGCGCAATGAACCAGAACATCCGCAATATCGCCATCATAGCCCATGTTGACCACGGCAAGACGACCCTGGTTGACAAGCTCCTCAAGGAGGGCGGTGTCTTTCGCGCCAACCAGCATGTCGAGGAGCGCGCCATGGACTCGATGGACCTGGAGAAGGAGAAGGGCATCACCATCAAGGCGAAGAACACGTCCGTCCACTGGGGCGACAAGACGATCAACATCGTCGACACTCCCGGGCATGCGGACTTCGGGGGCGAGGTCGAGCGGGCGCTGCGCATGGTCGACGGCGTGCTCCTGCTCGTGGACGCCTACGACGGCCCCCAGGCCCAGACGCGCTTCGTCCTCAGGAAGGCCCTGGCCCATGGGCTCAAGGTGGTGATCGTGATCAACAAGATCGACCGCGAGAACTCGGAGCCGAAGAAGATGTACGACAAGGTCCAGGAGCTGCTCCTGGAGCTCAACGCGACGGAGGAGCAGTTCGACGCCCCGGTCGTCTTCGGCTCCGCCCGCGACGGCTACATGATGTACCACCTAGGCGAGGAAAAGAAGGACATGTCCCCCCTGTTCCAGACCATCCTCGACCACGTCCCTCCCCCGTTCGCGAAGCCCAACGAGCCCTTCCACATGCTCGTGTCCAACATAGACTGGAGCGACTACGTGGGCCGGATCGCGGTCGGAAAGATCCTCGGGGGCACCGCGAAGCTCGGCGACTCCGTCTTCGTGATCCGCAATTCGGACGGCTCGAAGAAGCGCGCGAAGATCACCAAGGTCATCGAGTTCACCGGCCTCGGCACGGCCGAGACGGAGAGCGGAACCGCCGGCGACATCGTCGGCCTGTCCGGATTCGAAGACATCGACATCGGCGACACGATCGCGGCCAGCGAGGAGCAGCACGCCCTGCCCTTCGCCCTGATCGATCCCCCGACGCTCGAGATGCAGTTCTGCGTCAACGACGGCCCCCTGGTCGGGCGCGAGGGCAAGCTCGTGACCTCCCGCCAGCTCCGCGACCGCCTGTTCCGCGAGCTGAAGACCAACGTCTCCATCAAGGTCGAGGAGACCGACACGGCGGGCGTCTACAACGTGAAGGCCCGCGGCGCCATGCAGATCGCCGTCCTCGTCGAGACGATGCGGCGCGAGGGCTTCGAGCTCCTCGTCTCCCGCCCGACGGTGATCGAGCGGAACGAGAACGGGAAGCGGCTCGAGCCCTTCGAGACCCTCTGGATCGAGGTCCCCGGCGAGAGCGTCGGCGCGATCGTGCAGAACCTGGCAAACCGCAAGGGCCTGATGACGAACATGGAGAAGCTCTCCCACTCCACGATGATCGAGGCCACCATCACGACCCGCGGGCTGATCGGATTCGAGATCGACGTGGTCAACGCGACCAGCGGCCGGGGCGTCATGAGCCATCTCTTCAAGGAATACGCGCCCTATGCGGGCGAGGTCCTCACGCGGCTCACCGGCACGATCCTCGCGACCGAGCCCGGCGTCACCACCGCCTACGCGCTCGAGGGCGTGCAGGAGCGGGGGAAGCTCTTCGTCGGGCCCGGCGAGGAGGTCTACGAGGGGATGATCGTGGGCGAGAATCCCCGCAACGAGGACATCTCCGTCAATGCGGTGCGGGCGAAGCAGCTCACGAATTTCCGCTCCCAAGGCGAGGGCAAGGGCATCCAGCTCACGCCCCCGACCAAGCTCTCGCTGGAGCGCTCGATCGAGTACATCGCCTCGGACGAGTTCGTGGAGGTGACGCCCAAGAACCTGCGCCTGCGCAAGCGCATCCTGAGCGCGACCGAGCGGCGGAAGCAGGAACGCAAGGGCTGACTCCCCGCGCGGCCGGCGGCGCTACGCCGTCAGCTGCGCGTAGGCGGCGGCGTCGAGCAGCGAGGCGGCCTCGGCCGGGTTCGAGGCCTTGAGCTTGAGGATCCAGCCCGCGGCGTAGGGGTCCTTGTTCAGCGTCTCCGGGGCGCTGTCGAGCGCCGTGTTCACGGCGACCACGGTGCCACCCACGGGGGAGTAGACGTCGGACGCCGCCTTGACCGACTCCACCACGCCGAAGGGCGCCCCCTGCTTGAGCGCGGCGCCGACCTTCGGGAGCTGGACGTACGTGATGTCTCCGAGGGAGCCCTGCGCGTAGTCGGTGATGCCCACGGTCGCCGAGCCGTCGCCCTCGAGCTTCAGCCATTCGTGGGACTTTGCGTAGCGTAGCGACCCGGGTACGTTGCTCATGAGGGCTTTCTTAATTCGACAAACGGGGGTTTTACGAGCCGCAAGTCGATGAGGCTCCCCCTGACGTCCACGCGAAGCGCCCCGGCGGAGGCGGGTGTCTCGACCAGCGCGGTCCCGATGGCCTCGGAGAGAATAGGCGAGAGCGTCCCGGAGAGCACGCGGCCGACGGTGGCCCCGTCGGCGCCCGCCACCGGCGTCTCCGGGCGCACGATCCGGCGGTCGCCCGTCCTGAAGAACACCACCTTGCGGGCCGAGCCGTCCTTCTTCTCCAGGGCAAGCGCCGCGCGGCCCGAGAAATCGCACTCCTTGTCGAGCTTGACGGTCCATCCGAGCCCGGCGGTGAGGGGCGATATCTCGCGCGTCAGCTCGTGGCCGTAGAGCGGGTACCCGGCCTCGAGCCGGAGGCTGTCGCGCGCGCCGAGCCCGCAGAGCTCGAGCCCGTGGGGCCGCCCGGCGGCGAGGATCGCCTCGGAGAGCGCGGGCGCCTCGCCGGCCGCGTGGTAGAGCTCGAATCCGTCCTCCCCGGTGTAGCCCGTCCGGCTGATGATGCACCGCGCGCCGGCGATGATCCCCTCCGCGAAATGGTAGTACTTGAGAACCCCGAGACTCATCTCCGTCAGCGACTGCAGGATGGCGGCGGCGGCCGGGCCCTGAACCGCGACGAGCGCGCACCCATCGGAGCGGTCCGTCACGGCGACATCGCAGCCGGCCGCCCTGGCCCGCATCCAATCGAGGTCGGCCTGCGTGTTGCCGGCGTTGACGCAGAGCAGGAAATCCTCGGGCCCCCGCATGTACACGAGGAGGTCGTCGATCACCCCGCCGTCCGGGTGGCACATCGGCGAATAGAGCACCCTGCCCGGGTACATCTTGCCGACGTCGTTTGTCACCAGGGCGTTCAGGAAAGCCCCCGCGCCCGGCCCCTGGATGTCGACCTCTCCCATGTGGCTCACGTCGAAGAGGCCCGCCGCCCGCCTCACCGCCTTGTGCTCCTCGAGGATGCTGCGGTACTGCACCGGCATCTCCCAGCCCGCGAAATCGACGAGCTTCGCGCCGTGCGACACGTGGAAGTCCCGAAGGGGGGTGCGCTTGAGGTCGGCCATCGCCCTATAGGTAGCCCCCCAAACCGGCCCCGCTGCAAGGCTCTTTTGTGGTCGGAAAAGAGCCCGCGCCGCCTAGGCTGCGGCGATGGTCAGGCTTTTCCTCCCCTTTGTCATCGCCTTCGTCGTCGGCACCTCGTTCCTCTGCTCCCTCTGCGAGTCCATTGTCCTGTCAACGACCATAGCCGAGATCGAGACCCTGAAGAAGAGCCGCCCGCGGCGCGGGGCGCTCCTCGAGACCCTAAAGCGCGAGATCGACGCCACGATTTCCGCGATCCTGACCCTGAACACCGTCGCCAATAGCCTGGGATCGGTGATCGTCGGCGTCCTGGCGGCGCGCTTCTACGGCGGCGCCATGCTCGCCGCGATCTCGATCGGGTTCGGGGCCGTCCTGCTCGTCTTTTCGGAGGTGCTGCCGAAGAACATCGGCGTCGCCCACCGGAGCGCGCTCCAGCCCTACGTGGTCTATCCGCTCGCATGGCTGCGCCGCGTGCTCGTCCCGGTGACCTGGATCTGCGCGCTCGTGGTGAGGCCCTTCGTGGGGCCCCCGGCGAGGCTCCACCGCTCGGGCGAGGAGATCATCCTGCTCGCCGAGCGCGGGGCGAAGGAGGGCACCCTGACGAGGAGCGAGTCGAACATCATCGCCAACGCCCTCTCCCTGGACAACGTGCGGGTGAGCGAGATCATGACGCCGCGGACGGTCGTCACCGCGCTCAACCGCTCCGCCTCGGTGGCCGACGTATTCAGGGAGCACCCCACTCTGCAGTTCGGCAGGATGCCGGTCTTCGGCAAGAACCTGGACGACATCGTGGGGGTCGTGCGCAACCGCGACCTGCTCAAGGCCAAGGCGCAGGACCAGGACGCCGGCCTCGTCGAGCACTTCATGCAGGAGGCGCAGTTCATCCCCGAGACGGCGACCCTGGGCAACGCCCTCCAGGTGTGCCTCAGGACGCACAACAAGCTGCTCGTCGTTGTCGACGAGTTCGGCGCGACCGCCGGCGTGGTGACGATGGAGGACGTCATCGAGCACCTCCTCGGCCGGGAGATCTTCGAGAAGGACGATGTCGCCGTGGACATGCGCGAGCTGGCCCGCACGAGGCTGCAGAAGCAGGACCGCCGGCGCATATGACCCCGCCGCTCGCGTACTGGGTCGACCAGCTCGATCCCTTCCTCATCCGTTTCCACGGGAATGTCGGCATCCGCTACTACGGGCTCTCGTATGCGCTCGGATTCCTTGCCGCCGCGTGGCTCCTCTACCGATACGCCCGGGCCGGCCGCTCGCTGCTGCCCGCGGACAAGGTCCCCGACTTCATGGTGGCCGCGGTGATCGGCGTCCTCGCGGGCGGCAGGATCGGCTCGTACATCCTCTATGACCGCTGGAGGAACTTCAGGACCGATCCCCTTGAGATCCTGCGCGTATGGGAGCCCGGGATGGCCAGCCATGGCGGGATGATCGGCGTCTTCCTCGCCGCCCTTTGGTTCTCCCGCTCCCAGAGGATCCCCCTCCTGCACCTGTCGGACCTGGTGGCGTCGGTGGCGCCCGCGGGCCTCTTTCTCGGCAGGATCGCGAACTTCATCAACGGGGAGCTCTGGGGCAAGCCGACGGACGTGCCCTGGGCCGTCATCTTCCCGCGGAGCCCCCCTGGTCCGTCCGGCCTCCCCGTTCCCCGCCACCCGTCCCAGCTCTACGAGGCAGGGCTCGAGGGCGCCCTGCTCTTCGCCTACCTGCAGTGGCGCTTCTGGAAAACCGGCGCCGTCCGGGAGCGTCCGGGAAGGCTGGCGGGCGAATTCCTGATCCTCTATGCCTGCGTCCGGATCGCGGGCGAGGTGTTCCGCGAGCCGGATGCCGACGTGTCGCTCATCCTGGGGATGAGCCGGGGCACGTTCTACTCGCTCTTCATGATCGCATTCGGCCTTGTCCTCTGGCTGCGCAGGGGAAGGCCCCTGGAGGGGCTGAAGCCGTAGGGCGGCTATACCACCGTGCCCGGCGCGATCACGGCTCCCTTGGGCACGACGAGGACGCCGTCCCGGATGACCACGGCGCCGTCCGCGTAGACCCCGTCGGGGTTTCCGACGGCGGACAGCCTGGAGCCGTCCCCGATCCGCGTGTTCTTGTCGATGATCGCCCTTCGGATGAGGCAGTTGCGGCCGACGCCCAGGTTCGGGATCCCGCGCGCAAGGTTCGAGGCGATCTGCTCCGGCGTCTCGTAGTAGTCGGCGCCCATCACGATCACGTCCTCCAGGTCCGAGCCCTCGCCGATGTAGGAGCGGATGCCGAACAGGCTGTGCTTGAGCGACGAGTCGGTCAGGATGCAGCCGTCGGCAACCACCACGTTGTCGATCTTGCACTTGTTCAGCTTCGAGGCCGGCAGGTACTCGTAGTGCGTGTAGACGGGCGTCGTCGCGTCGAAGAAGTTGAAGGGAGGAAGGGGCTGGGCCAGCGCCAGGTTCGCCTCGAAGAACGCCCGCACCGTGCCGATGTCCTCCCAGTAGCCCTCGAAGATGTACGCATACAGCTTCTTCCTTCCCAGGAGGGCCGGGATCACCTCGCGCCCGAAATCGGTCATCGTGGTCTCGAGGGCCTCGGCCAGGGCGGGCCTGTCGAAGACATAGATGCCCATCGAGGCGAGGCATCGCTTCTCTTCCGAGCGCTCCTTGAGCTTGCTGTCGATCGCGGGGCTCAGCGCGAGGCTGGCGATCACCGCCGGATCCTTCGGCTTCTCCACAAACTCCTGGATCGAGAGGTCGTCCGCCACCCGCATCAGCCCGAGGCCCTCGACCTTGGAGACCGGGAAGGGCTTGGCCGAGATCGTGACGTCGGCCCCGGTGGCCAGGTGCCGCTCGATGATCTCCCTGAAGTCCATCCGGTAGAGCTGGTCGCCGGAGAGGATCAGGATGAGGTCGTGCGGGTACTTGCGGAAATGGATGATGTTGCGGCGAACCGCGTCGGCCGTCCCCTGGTACCAGTCCAGGCTCTTCTCGGTCTGCTCGGCAGAGAGGATGTCGATGAAGCCGCCCCCGAACGGGTCGAACTGGTAGGCGCCCTGGATGTGGCGGTGGAGCGACGCCGTGTTGAACTGCGTGAGGAGGAATATCCGGTTGATCTCCGAGTTGATGCAGTTGCTGATCGGGATGTCCACCAGGCGGTACTTGCCGGCGAGGGGCACGGCGGGCTTGCAGCGCTCCAGCGTCAGCGGCGCAAGGCGCGTCCCTCGGCCACCTCCCATGATGACTGCGAGCACGCGTTTTTGGGTGGTCATGGGAATACCCTTTTCTATCGTGGACGGCTACTTCGCGAGACTAAATCGCTGACTGCACCCCCACCCAACCACCAACACCCATGTGCGGCATCGTCGGCTACGTCGGAAACCGCAAGGCGGCGACCATCCTCATCGAAGCCCTGAAGCGCCTCGAGTACCGGGGATATGACTCCGCCGGGATCGCCATCTCCCAGGGCGGCGCCCTGGCGGTGGTCAGGAGGACGGGCCGGGTGGAACGGCTGGCGAAGGAGGCGGCCAAGCTTCGCCTGGGCGGGACGTCGGGAATCGGGCACACCCGGTGGGCCACGCACGGGGCCGTCACCGAGACGAACGCCCATCCCCATCTGAGCAGCGACGGCAAGTTCGCTCTGATCCACAACGGCGTCATCGAGAACTACAGCCAGATCAAGGCCTTCCTCGTCTCGGAAAACTACACCTTCAAGTCCGAGACCGACACGGAGGTCCTGTGCAACCTGATCGCCTACCACTATGCCAAGATGGGGGCGCAGGCCGACGGCCAGAGCCCCTTCCTTGAAAGCGTGCGCAAGGCGCTCCACCACGTCGAGGGCACGTACGGCATCGCCGCGCTGTGCACCGAGCATCCCGGGGAGATCGTGGCGGCGCGCAAGGCGTCGCCGCTCATCCTCGGCGTCGGCGACGACGAGTACCTCCTCGCCAGCGACGCGTCCGCGCTCGTGAGCAGGACCCGCAACGTCGTCTACCTGAAGGACGGCGAGCTCGTCCACATCGCCGGGAAGGATTTCGCGATAAGCACCCTCGAGCAGGCGGACGTCTCGCCCGTCGTCGACCGGATCGACTGGTCGGTCGAGGAGGCGACCATGGACGGGCATGACCACTTCATGGAGAAGGAGATCTTCGAGCAGCCCCTGGCGCTTGAGAACGCGATGCGCGGCCGCTTTTCCGCGGACGGGAGCACGGCGATGTTCGGCGGCCTCAACCTCACCCCGGAGGAGTTCCGGAACTTCAACCGGTTCATGTTCTGCGCCTGCGGCACGGCCTGGCACGCCTGCCTCGTCACCGAGCACCTCATCGAGCGCTTCGCCCGAGTGCCCGTCGAGGTCGACTACGCCTCCGAGTTCCGCTACCGGAACGCCCCGCTCGACCCCAACACGCTCTTCTTCGTGGTCAGCCAGTCCGGCGAGACGATCGACACCCTCGCCGCGATGCGGGAGGCGAAGCGCAAGGGATTCCGGGTCCTCGCCATCAACAACGTGGTGGGCTCGAGCATCGCCCGGGAGGCCGACGGCGGCATCTACCAGCACGTCGGGCCCGAGATCGGGGTCGCCTCGACCAAGGCGTTCACGTCCCAGCTCCTCCTCGGCGCGATGGTCGCCCTCTATGTGTCGCGGCTGCGCGACATGAGCTTCAACGACGGCGTGGACTACGTGAACGCCCTGCGCGGCGCCCCCGAGCTCGTGCGAAGGGCGCTCGCCCAGGCCCCGCGGATAAAGGCCATCGCCCGGCGCTACGCGCACTACACCGACTTCCTCTTCCTCGGCCGCCTGTCGCTGTTCCCGATCGCGCTCGAGGGGGCGCTCAAGCTGAAGGAGATCTCGTACATCCATTCCGAGGGCTACCCGGCCGCCGAGATGAAGCACGGGCCGATCGCGCTCGTCTGCGAGAAATGCCCGAGCGTGTTCTTCGCGCCGAAGGGGGAGATCTTCAACAAGATCGTCTCCAGCATGCAGGAGATCAAGGCGCGCAAGGGCCCGGTCATCGCGATCGCGACCGAGGGGTGCGAGCTTCCCCCGGGCCTCGCCGACGACGTGATCGAGATCCCCGACTGCCACGAGGCGGTGCTCCCGATCGTGGCGACCATCCCGGTCCAGCTGCTGAGCTACTATATCGCGGTCGAGCGCGGCTGCGATGTCGACAAGCCCAGGAACCTGGCCAAGTCGGTGACCGTCGAGTGACCATGGAGATCCACCCGACGAAGGAGGAATTCCTGGGGCTCGCCAGGAATGGAAACGTGATCCCCGTGTACGCGGACCTCATGGCGGACTTCGAGACGCCCGTGTCGGCTTACGCCAAGCTCCGGGCCCACGGCCCCGCGTACCTGCTCGAGTCGGTCGAGGGCGGCGAGCGCCTGTCCCGCTACAGCTTCATCGGCTGCCGGCCCCGGAAGATCCTCGCCTGCGGGCCGAAGGTCACCGTTGTCCGCGAGCAGGGGCGCCCCGAAAGGCGGATACCCACGCCCTCCGACCCCCTTTCCCTCGTCGAGGACGAGCTCAGGCAGTTCCGCCCGGTCAGGCTCCCCGGCCTTCCCCGGTTCACGGGCGGGGCCGTGGGCTACATCAGCTACGAGTATGTGACGCGGATCGAGCCCACGGTGCCCGTGGCGCCCCGCGACGAGCTCGGCATCCCGCTCATCTACTTCATGCTTTCGGATACGCTGCTGATCTTCGACCGCGTGAAGCAGACGCTGCGCCTGTGCGTCAACGCCCACGTCGCGGACCCTGGCCCCGACGGGGCCGCGAGGGCCCATGCCGCCGCCGAGGCCGAGCTGCGCGAGCTTTTCGAGATCCTGAAGCAGCCGCGCGCGCTCGCCCCGGCGCCCCTCGCCGACGCCCCGAATCTCGAGGTTCCCACGGGCAACTTCACCCGCCCCGACTACGAGAAGCTTGTCGAGAGCGTCAAGGAGTACATCCGGGCCGGCGACATCATCCAGGTCGTGCCCTCCCAGAGGTTCACGAGGCCGTTCGACAGGACGCCGCTCGACCTCTACCGGGCCCTGAGGACCGTGAATCCCTCGCCCTACACCTTCATCCTGGACGCCGGCGACTTCGCGCTCGTAGGGGCCTCCCCCGAGGTCCACGTCCGGCTGACCGACGGCCTCGTCGAGATCCGCCCGATCGCGGGCACCCGCAGGCGAGGCGCCACCCAGGAGGAGGACGCGGCCCTGGCCAAGGAGCTCCTCTCGGACGAAAAGGAGCGGGCCGAGCACCTGATGCTGGTCGACCTCGCCCGCAACGACATAGGGCGCGTCTGCAAGTTCGGCTCGATCCATGTGCCGGACTTCATGTTCGTCGAGCGGTACTCCCACGTCATGCACATCGTGTCGCAGGTGGAGGGCCAGATCGCCCCCGGCAGGAACGCGTTCGATCTGATGCGCGCGACGTTCCCGGCGGGAACGGTGAGCGGGGCCCCCAAGGTGCGCGCGATGCAGATCATCGCCGAGAAGGAGCCCGTCGAGCGGGGCTTCTACGCGGGCGCGCTCGGCTATTTCGGGTACGACGGCAACCTCGACTCCTGCATCACGCTTCGGACCGCGCTCCTGAAGGACGGCAAGATCTACATCCAGGCCGGCGGGGGCGTCGTCGCGGACTCCGACCCCGCCGCCGAGTACCAGGAGACGGTCAACAAGGCGGGCGCGCTCCTGAAGGCGGTCGAGATAGCCCTCAGGTTCTGACCCGGCGGATAGCGCCATATTGCGCCCCGTTTCCCGCCGGGTGTGCCATTTTTACCCTCAAAAGGGTAACAATTCTGCAACGTTCACAGGGGGACGCTCGTCCATCGGTTCGGAACGGAATAGGCTGATCAAGGGGAACAACTCCGCGTTTTAATCCTCCAATAGGTAAAGGTCGCAATGCATACCAAATTCAGGGCCGATCCCAACGGGGCAGACATCGACGAAGGCAGCCGCATCGTACCGGCCCCGGAGAGGCCGGCGCGGTTCGACAGCCCCCCTTCATTCCTAGAAAAACCCGAGCCCGCCGAGGCGCCCTCCGCCCCGCTCGACCGGAGCAACCTGCAGATCTACCTCCAGGAGATCGGCAAGACTGCCCTCCTGACGATAGAGGAGGAGATCGCGCTGGCGAAGCGGATCCGCCGCGGGGACAAGTCCGCGCGGGACCACATGATCAAGGCGAACCTGCGCCTCGTGGTTAAGATCGCGATGGACTACAAGGATTTCGGCCTCCCGCTGCTCGACCTCATAAGCGAGGGCAACATCGGGCTGGTCAAGGCGGTCGAGCGCTTCGACCCCCGCAAGGGCGGGAAGCTTTCGACGTACGCAGCCTGGTGGATAAAGCAGTCGATAAAGCGGGCGCTGGCGAACCAGTCCAAGACGATCCGGCTGCCCGTCCACCTGGTCGACAAGATCTCGCGGATGAGGAAGACGGCGATGCAGATCTCCGAGCGCCTCGGGCGGGAGCCCACGGACGAGGAGCTCGCGATGGAGCTCCAGATTCCCACGTCAAAGGTCGCGCACCTGAAGTCCGTGAGCGTGCGGCCCGCCTCGCTGGACGCGCCCGTCGGCGAGGACGGCGACTCGGCGACGTTCGGGGAGATCGTCGGCGACGAGAACGCGGTGAGCCCCTTCGAGAACCTCCGGGACAAGAATCTCAACCAGGACCTTCACTCGATGGTCGGATCCCTCGACAAGCGCGAGGCCGAGATCATCCGGATGCGCTTCGGCCTCGACGGGCACGACGAGCTGACGCTCGAGGAGGTGGGCCGCCGCTTCAACGTGACCCGCGAGCGGATCCGCCAGCTCGAGTACATCGCGCTCGGCAAGATGCGCCGGGCGATGGCGAAGAACGAGGCTCTCCGGAGCGCCGACGATGTCGAGCAGGAGGACCGCCAGCGCAAGCGCATGACGGTCATCCGCGAGTTTATCGAGTCAAAGTCGAAGAAGAACGGCCGTACCGGGTCGAACTGAGCGGGGGGCTACTCCCCCTTCTTCGAGGCCTCGTCGAGGATGTCGCCGAGGTTCATCATGTCGTTGGTCGCGCTGCGGTTGAGGGCCTCGTAGGAGGCGGTCTCCGCCGCGAGCTGGTCGGCGCTGTAGTTGGCGGCCTTGATCGACAGCCCGAGCCTGCGCTCGTCGCGGTCGATCTTGATGACGCGCGCGGTGACCTTCTGGTCCGGCTTGAGGACGTCTTTGACCTTCTCGATCCGCTCCTCGCTGATCTGCGAGATGTGGACCAGCCCGTCGATGCCGTCCTTGAGCTCCACGAAGGCCCCGAACGAGGTCACCTTGGTGACGGTGCCCTCCACCACGTCGCCGATCTTGAAGAAGCTGTCGATGTCCGACCATGGGTCGGTGGCCAGCTGCTTCATCCCAAGGCTGATCCGCTGCTGCTGGGGATCGATGTCGAGCACGATGGCGTCCACGTCGTCGCCCTTCTTCAGGACCTCCGACGGGTGGTTCACCTTGCGCGTCCAGCTCATGTCGGAGACGTGCACCATGCCGTCGATGCCCTCCTCGAGCTCGATGAAGGCCCCGTAGGTCGTCATGTTGCGGACCTTGCCGCGCACGCGCGCCCCGATCGGGTAATTGTGGCGGACCATGTCCCATGGGTTGGGCTCCAGCTGGCGCAGGCCGAGCGAGATCTTCTGCTCCTCCTTCTGGATGCCGAGGACGACCGCGTCGAGCTCCTGGCCGACCTTGAGCAGCTCGGAGGGCTTCGTGATGCGCTTTGTCCAGGACATCTCGGTGATGTGCACGAGGCCCTCGACGCCCGGCTCGATCTCGACGAAGGCCCCATAGGGCACGAGGTTGACCACCTTGCCGCGGACCTTGGCGCCGACCGGGAACTTGCGGTCGATCTCGTCCCAGGGATTCTTGGTGGTCTGCTTGAGGCCGAGCGAAACGCGTTCCTTCTCGCGGTTCACCTCGATGATCATGACCTCGATCTCCTCGCCCTGCTTCAGCATCTCGCTCGGATGCGAGATCCGGCCCCAGCTCATGTCGGTGATGTGGAGCAGGCCGTCCATGCCGTCGAGGTCGATGAAGGCCCCGAAGTCGGTGATGTTCTTGACGACGCCCTTGCGGAACTGCCCGGGCTGGATCGAGTCGAGGAGCGCGCGGCGCTTCTCGGTGCGCTGCTGCTCGATCAGCTCGCGCCGGGAAAGGACGATGTTCTTCCGGTCGAGGTTGATCTTGAGGACCTTGAAGTCGTACGTCTGGCCGACATACTGGTCCAGGTTCTTGGGAGGCTGCACGTCGATGTGCGACGCCGGCATGAACGCGTCGACCCCGATCGAGATGATGAGGCCGCCCTTGACCTTGGCCTTCACCCGGCCCGTTGCCACTGAGCCCTCAGGAAACTTTGTAAGGATGTTGTCCCAGTTCTTCTTCTGCTCGGCCTTGTCGAACGACAGGATCGGGCTTCCGTTGCGGTCCTCGAGCTTCTCGACCAGCACCTCGATCGTGGAGCCGATCTGCAGGTCGCCGATGTCGATGAATTCATTCGCGGGGATGACGCCCTCGGATTTGCCGCCAATATCCACAACGACTTCGTTCTGGCGGACTTCGGTGATGGTGCCCGGTACTATTGCGCCTTCCTTGAGCTTGTCGAAGGACGACTGGGCGAGCAGGTCTTGCATTATGGAACTCATATGCGGAAACGGGTGATCGGCGCGCCTGCTCCTGAGCGTTCCGGCCACCTCGGCAGGCCTTTCGGCCACGGGTTGACGGTTATACTGAATTCAGGACCGGCGGGAGCATCGCGGCTGCGCCGGTCTGACCGATTGAGAGTGCCGCGAACGGTCAGAATCCCATCCGGCGTGGCGATCCCGCAAGCACAAATTGGCCGGCTCCTGCACCGCCCGCGGCGCATAAATCGTCAAACAGTTGAAGACAAAGCACTAGCGAATACCTACCCCTTGGGCGGAGATTGCAGGGCCTCCTGGACGTTCCGGAAGAACACCTCGTAAAGGGCGGTGTCGCGCAGCGGCGTCTCCGTCGCCATCCCGGGCTGGTTTTTCGAGTCGGCCTCGATTATCTCGCCGAACGCCACCTCCGCCGTGGTGCCTCCCTCGGGAGTCTGGCTCAGCCGCACCTTCATGGACACCTGGCGCGAGCTGCCCGCGTCGGCGTCGTCCCCGCTGGAGATGCCGCTCAGGGCGTCAAGCTCGCCCTCGGCTGGGCCGCCGCGGACAAACCTATAGCCCATCTCCTTTGCCGCCGCGAGCGCCGCCTCGTACACCGCCTTCTGGTCCGCCTGGAAGACGCGCGTGCGGGGCGCCTCGCGGGGCCCGAGCGCGGAACGGACGCTGTCGCCAACCCCCGAGTCGCACCCCGCCAGGAAAGCCGCTGCACAGCACGCTGCGATGGCTGGAAGAATTCTCATGGGTTGGGCGCGGGCTGCTGTTGCGAGACGCAGTGTAGAGTGCCGAGGCCCCCCACGAGTTCCAAGCAATCTATTGGGACCACCTCGCGGCCGGGGAAGCAGGACGCGAGCACCTCCGCGGCCTCCCCGTCGCGGCGGGGCTGGCGGAACGACGGCACGAGGACGGCGCCGTTGATGACCAGGAAGTTCGCATAGCTCGCGGGCAGCCTCGTCCCGCGAAATTCGCACGGCGCCGGCATAGGCAGCTCCACGATTCTGAATCGGCGCCCCGAGGGCGTGCGAAGCGCGCGCAGGCGCCCGAGGTTCTCGGCAAGGACGGCGTGGTTCGGATCGCGGCGGTTGCGCTCGACGGAGGTCACCAGGCCGCTCTCGCTGAAAAACCGGGTCAGGTCGTCGATGTGCCCGTCGGTGTCGTCCCCGACGATCCCGTCTCCCAGCCAAAGGACCGTGCGCACGCCCAGGAAATCGCGGAGATTGCGCTCGATCCGGGCGCGCGTGAGCCCGGGATTGCGGTTCCGGTTGAGAAGGCACGATTCGGTCGTGAGGAGGAGGCCCTTTCCGTTGACCTCGATCGACCCGCCCTCGAGGACCATGCTCTTCTCGAAACGGCGCAGGCCAAGGGCGCGCCCGATGCGCCGGGGAATGCGGTTGTCCAGGTCGAAGGGGGCGTACTTCTCGCCCCAGGCGTTGAACACCCAGTCGGTGAGCGCCACTTCCCCCGTCCGGTCGTTCCTCACGAAGATGGGCCCGTGGTCGCGGCACCACGTGTCGTTCGTGGGATGGTCGAAGAACTCCACGTTGGCCATGTCGGCGCCCGCCCTGGCGATCAGTGCACGGGCGCGCCCCTGAAGGGGCGCCGCGATGTTGATCCGCACCTTCTCGCGGACGCTGATGTGCGCGGCGATCCCCGCGAACACGCGCGGGATCGGGCGGAAGTTCCCCGGCCACGTCGAGCGGTTGTGCGGCCAGGAGAGCCAGACGGCTTCCTGGCGCTCCCACTCGGCGGGCATCCGAAAGCCGAGCGCGGCCGGCGCCTGGGTCGCGGCGGGCATGGATGCGATCCCGCCTAGTCCCGGAAGCGCTTCGTCAGATCGCCGTAGGCGTCGATCCGGCGGTCGCGCAGGAAGGGCCAGTGCGTGCGCGTGGCGTCGACCTCGCCGAGGTCCACGGGAACCAGGAGGATCTCCTCCCTCGAGGCCGAGGCCCGGGCGAGGATCTCGCCGTTTGTGCCCGCAACGAAGCTCTGGCCCCAGAACTCTATCCCCGCGCCCCCCTTGAGCTTCTCGCGCCCGACCCGGTTGCAGGCCGCGACGAAGCAGCCGTTTGCGACGGCATGCGCGCGCTGGACCGTCTCCCACGCGGCGTGCTGGCTCGCGCCGTGCCGCCTCTTCTCCCCTGGGTGCCAGCCGATCGCCGTCGGGTACAGGATGAGGTCGGCGCCCTGGAGCGCGGTCAGGCGCGCCGCCTCCGGAAACCACTGGTCCCAGCAGATGAGGACGCCGATCCTTCCGAACCTCGTCTTCCACGACCTGAATCCCGTGTCGCCGGGCGTGAAATAGAACTTCTCATAGTAGAGCGGATCGTCCGGGACGTGCATCTTGCGGTAGATGCCGAGCCGCTTCCCGTCCGCGTCGATGACGGCCGCGGTGTTGTGGTACAGGCCGCTCGCCCGCCTCTCGAAGAGCGACGCGACAACGACGACCCCGTGCTTTTTCGCGAGGCTTTCGAAGGCCTCGGTGCTGGGGCCCGGGATCCTTTCCGCCAGCCTGAAGTTCCCGTGGTCCTCGCTCTGGCAGAAATACCGCGAGCGGAACAGCTCCTGGGTGCAGATGATGTTCGCGCCGAGGCGCGCGGCCTTCTCGGCGAGCTCAAGCGCCCTTCCCAGATTCGCCGCCGGGTCGCCCGAGCAGGCGTGCTGGAGAAGCCCGAGGGTGACCTTGCCCATCTCAGTAGACGACCTTGTTGAGGGGGTACTCGACGATGCCCTCCGCCCCGAGCGACTTGAGCTGGGGCAGGATCTCGCGCACGACGCTCTCGTCGATGATCGTCTCGAGGGCCACCCAATCCGGGTTGCTCAGCGGGGAAACCGTCGGATTCCTGAGGGACGGGACGGCGGCTATGATGGCGGCCAGCGATTTCTTGGGCGCGTTCATCTTTAGCCCGACCTTCGACTCGGCCTCGAGGGCCCCGCGCACGAGAAGCGCGATCGTCTCGATCTTCCTTCGCTTCACCGGGTCCTCCCAGGCGTTCTTGTTCGCGATCAGCTTCGGGTTGGTCTCGAGGAGCGTGTCGACGATGCGCAGCTTGTTGGCCCGGAGCGAAGAACCCGTCTCCGTGATGTCCACGATGGCGTCGACAAGGTCGGGCACCTTGACCTCCGTCGCGCCCCACGAGAACTCGACGGTGACCGGGATCTTCCGGGACTCGAAATACCGCTTGACCGTCTGGACGAGCTCGGTGGCTATCCGCTTGCCGGCGAGATCCTTGGGCACCCGAACCGGGGAATCCTCGGCGACGCAGAGCACCCAGCGCGATTTCCCCACGGACGCGCGGCTGTAGACCAGATCGCAGACCTCGACGACATCGGAGCCGTTCTCCTGGATCCAGTCCAGGCCGGTGAGGCCGCAGTCAAAAAATCCGTGCTCGACGTAGCGGCTGACCTCCTGGGCGCGGACGAAACGGCCGTCGAGCTCGGGGTCGTCGATGACCGGCCTGTAGGAGCGCGAATCCGTGGTGATCCTCCACCCCGCCTTTGCGAAAAGGCTGCGGGTGGATTCCTCCAGGCTGCCCTTGGGCAGGCCCAGCATAAGGATTGGCTTCTTGTCCGACATGGGCACCCAAGCTGTCGCCTGTCGACGGGACCGTTCAAGCAAAATGCTCGGGTTCACACTGATTGACATCGCTCCGTATCATTGTAAAAAAGCGGGACACCGGACATGTCAGTAACATCGCCGACGCGACCCAACCCCAAGCCTCTGATCGTTGTCGTGGAGGACGAGGCCGATCTGGCATCCCTTATCGCCCAATACCTTGAGCGGGCGGGAATGCGCGTCCAGGTCTGCAACCGGGCGTCGCACGCCGTAAAGTTCCTGCAGCGCAACTTTGCGAACCTGGTGCTCCTGGACCTGGTGCTCCCCGACCAGTCCGGGTTTGAGCTGTACGAGGACCTGAAGGCGTCGGACATCAACGTGCCGGTCATCTTCCTCACAGGCAACCTTGAGGAGGCCAGCAAGATCCACGGACTCGACCTTGGCGGGGACGACTACGTCACCAAGCCCTTCAGCTACGCCGAGCTCGTTGCGCGCATCAGGGCCGTCCTTCGCAGGGCCGACTACAAGGCCGACCTGAACCTTACGAAGAACGTCCGGGTGAGCGACGAGCCCTTCGACTTCTGCGGAGCCAAGATCACGCCGGTCCGCCTCGAGATCACGTTTCCGGACGGGGAGATCACCACGATCGGCCGAAAGGAGCTCGGCATCCTCTCCTACCTGAACGAGCACCCCGGCGAGGTGATCACCCGGAAGGCGCTGATCCACTCGGTCTGGGGCCAGCACGCCGACGTGAGGAGCCGGTCGATCGACCAGTACGTCGTCAAGGTTCGCGAGCTCTTCAAGAAAAAGGGCCTCGACCTCGCGGATTTCCAGACCGTCCACGGGATCGGCTACATCTTCGACCCGAAGAAGGTGACGAGGAAGGGCGCCTGACGCGCCGGCCGCCGGGGGGGAGTCAAAAGAGCTCCGGCTGCCCGTACCTGCGCCTCGCGTCGGCGAGCGCCGACTTCATCTCCATCCGCTCCAGGATGCCGTAGAGCTCCTCGGGCCTGACTCCGCCGGGCGAGGCGTCCGGGGGCGGCAATGCCAGGTTGAGCGTCGTGACCCGGAGGTTTCTGCGGAGCATGTCGGCGGACGACGCCAGCGCGGCACGGAACCGCTCGGGGACGATCCGCTCCGCGGCCGCGATCACCCCTTCCAGGCTGCCGTGCTCGGCGAGCCATTTCGCGGCCGTCTTGGGCCCCACCCCGGTCAGGCCCGGGATGTTGTCCGATGTGTCGCCCACCAAGGCCAGGTAGTCGGCGATCTTCGGCGGACCGACGCCGAACTTCTCGGCGACCCCGGCCGCGTCCATCATCCGCCAGCCCAGCTTGGGATTCGCCGTCGGGGGCGGAAGCATGATCCGGATCCGGTCGCCGACGATCTGCGCGAAATCCTTGTCCGAGCTGACGATCATGACGTCGTCGCCCCGCCGGGCGAGCGCCATGGCCTCGGAGGCGAGCAGGTCGTCGCTCTCGACGCCGTCCTGCTCGATGCCCCGCAGCCCCATCGCCCGCGTGAGCTCCTTGATGACCGGAATCTGCCTGGAGAGGGGCTCAGGCATCTCATCGCGGTGGGCCTTGTACTCGGGAAGCAGGGCGAGCTTCTCCTGCGCGCCGCCGAGGTCGAAGAAGACGAGCACCCCGTCGGGCTTTTCCTGGTCCATAAGCCGCCAGAGCGACTTCACCCAGCCGTGGAGCGCGTTCGTCGGAAATCCGTCGCCCCGGCTCAGCTCCGGAACCGCGAAGAAGCAGCGGTAGGCGAGATTGAACCCGTCGACGAGAAGCCACTTGGGCATGGCCGGGGCGCAGGTTCAGGCGCCGGTCTCGACCGGCGCGGGCGACAGGGGCAATGCGCCGCGCACGGAATCGGCCACCGTCGCCGGGTGGCGCGCCTCGGGCTCGCCCTGCTCGTGGTTGAACCTCATCGAGACCGTCTTCGAGACCCCCCGCTCCTCCATCGTCACGCCGTAAATCGCGTTGGCCGCAGCCACCGTGCGCTTGTTGTGCGTGATGATGATGAACTGCGAGTCCTTGACGAACTTCCGGAGCAGGTCGGTGAACCGGCCGATGTTCGACTCGTCGAGCGGGGCGTCGAGCTCGTCCAGCAGGCAGAAGGGCGACGGCTTGACGAGATAGAGCGCGAAGAGGAGCGCCACGGCGGTCAGCGTCCTCTGGCCGCCCGAAAGCAGGGAGATGTTCTTCAGGCGCGTCCCCGGGGGCTGGACCACGATCTCTATCCCGCTCTCGAGCACGTCCTCCGACTGAACGAGCTCGATCGCGGCGCGGCCGCCGCCGAAGAGCGTCTGGAACGTGAAGTCGAAGTTCTTGCGGACCTGGTCGAAGGTGAGCTCAAACTGCCGTTGGGACGTCTGGTTGATCTCGTCGATCGCGGCCACGAGCTCGGTCTTGGCCCGCGCGAGGTCGTCGCTCTGCGTCCTCAGGAAATCGTGGCGCTGCTTGAGTTCCGAGTACTCCTCTATCGCGACCAGGTTGACCGCGCCCATGCTCCCCATCCTCTGCCTCAGCGCCTCCACCTCGGCCTTGACCGCCTCCCAGTCCGTCGACTCGAGCGCGGCGAGGTCGGCCTCCTGGGGGTGCTCCGGGCGCTTCTTCCTCGGCCTCCGGACGACGGGCTCCGCATCCTCCTCCTCGTCAAGGTCGAGCGGCTTCACGCCGGCGGGCTCGTCGTCCCCGCGCCAGAGCATCTCCTTCCACCCCACCGCCGCGACGTCGACCTGGAACTCGCGCGCCACCTCCTCGGCGAGGAAGACGGTCCTCTGGCGGCCCTCGGCGAGGCGAACCTCGTGCGCGCTCAGCTCGGCGTGCGCCGCGTCCGACTCCTGCCGGAGCGCGGCCTGGGAGGCCTCGAGGGATTCAATCTGGCTCTCGACGCCGACGAGCTCGAAGCGGATCTTCTCAACCTGCTCCTGCGCCACGGACAGGGTGTCCCCGATGCGCCCCGCGTTCGAGTGCTGGTCCGCCTCCTCTCGCCCAAGGTCCGCCATCTGGTCCGTCCACACCTCTATCTCCTGCTGGCGCTGGAGAAGGAGATCGCCGATCTGCCCGCGGCGCCGCTCCATCTCGCCGAGGCCCCTGTCGATCACCTCCACCTTCTGGCGGCGCTCGGCGAGCTCGAGGCGCGCCTGTGCCAGCGACTCGCGCCTCACGTCCCGCTGCGCGCGGGCCGCGGCCAGGCGGCCCTCGAGATCCTCGATGCGGCCGCGGTGCGCTCCGGCAGCCGCCTCGGATTCGGCAAGGCCCGCCTTCGCCCTCTCCCACCGGGCGTGAGCCTCGAGCCGGGCGTGCTCCAGCGACGCGAGCTCGTGCTCCATCCGCTGCGCCCGGGCGGACGATTCCTCGGCCCCGCGGCGAGCGTTGCGCTCCTCCGCCTGCGCCGCCGCGGCCGCCTGCGTCGAAACCATGACCGCCGTGCGGCGTTCCTCGAGCGCCTGCTCGGCGGCGGCGATCCTGGCGTTCAGCGCGTCGCTCTGCGTCCGAAGCTCCTCGTGCCGGCGCTGGTCCTCGGCGAGCGCCCTCGCCGTCTCGCGGAGGTCGATATCGCGCTGGACGATGCCGTTTGCGCGCCCCTTCGGGTTGGCATGCCCCCCCGTGACGAGGCCGCGCCGGTCCACCATCTCCCCTTTCCGTGTGGCGACCGCCAGGAAAGGGAACTCCGGATGGGCCCGCCAGAAATCCAGGAAGGCGCCGAGGTCCTCGGCGACGTAGCACGAGGCGAGGATCGCGCCGGCGGGATGGCCCTCTTCGATGCTGGCGAGCGCCGTGGTCGCGGGAGCGACGCCGGCGGGCAGCGTCGCCGACGGCGATCCGGCGTCGCCAAACTCCGCTATCCTGAGGATGACCGACCCGATCTGCTCCTGCTCGAGCTGCGCGAAGATCCGCCGTGCCGTCGCGCCGTCGCTCACCTGGATCGCCTCCGCGGCGGACCCCAGGAGCGCCTCGACCGCGCGGCCGAACTCGGGCTTGACCTCGAGCCCTTGGGCCACCGGCGTCGCCTTGGAGCCGGCAAGCGCGGCGGCAAGCCTTCCCTGAAGAACCGCCTTCGCGCCCTCGCTGAACCCCTCCCAGCGCTCCTGGAGCTGCTGCAGGAGCCTCAGCCTCGCGCCGCGCTGGGCGATCTGCCGGTCGATCTCCTGGAGCGTGCGCTGGAGCTCGCGGAATTCCCGCGTGGCGTCGGCGACCGCCTGCTGCGCCGCGGCGGCCGCCTCGTTCGCCCGCGAACCGGCGGCCAGCGTTTCCGCGGCCCGGGCGGCAGCCTCGGCAGCCGCCCCCGCCGCCGCGACCGCCTGCTCCGCCGCCTGCCTGAGCTCCGCAGCCAGCGCGTCATGCCTGTGGATGCTGGTCTTTTGGTCGACCTCGTGGCCGGAGGACTCGGTCCTGAGCCTCGCCACCGCGCTGTCAAACTGAAGCAGCTCAAATTTCGCCTGCTGGAGCTCGCGCTCGAGCTTGTTCAACTCCCCCTCCGCGACCGCGAGCTCGCGGTTGTGCTGCTGGTAGACGGCGTCGCTGCTGCCGAGGAGGCCCAGCTGCATCTGCTTGTCCTGGGAGCCCGTGTCGACCTGCGCGGAAACCTCGCGCAACTGCATTTCCAGCTCCCCCAGGGTGTCGCGCGTGCCGGCGAGGCGGTCGGCGAGGCCGGACCGCCTGATCCGCGCAAGGCTCGCCTCGTTCTCCGCGTGCTCCTTTTGCGATTTCAGGTCGAAGACCGCCTGCTGGGCGTCCTGCACCCGCTGGTTCAGCCTGCTGCGGTCCGCCTTCCTCGCCTCGAGACCGGAATGCTTCCCGTCGAGGGCGGTCCGGCGCCTGTCAGCCTCGGCCCGGAGGCCGGCAAGCGTTCCCTCCAGGGCACCGAGCGACTCGGCAAGCCTGCCGTGCTGAAACGCGCTCGCCGCCAGGCTCTGGTGGCGGAGGCGGTGGCCTAACCTCCTGTAGCGCATCGCCTTGGCAGCTTGCCTCTTGAGGCTTCCAATCTGCCGGGCGACCTCGCCGACCACGTCGGCGACGCGTGCCAGGTTCTGGTCCGTCAGGGCAAGCTTGCCCATCGCCTCCCTGCGCTGGCTCTTGTACCGGGTGATCCCGGCGGCCTCCTCGAACACGGCCCGCCGCTCCTCGGGCTTGGAGGATAGGATCTGGTCGATCTGGCCCTGGGCCATGATCGAATAGCTCGTCCTGCCGACGCCCGTGTCCATGAAGAGCTTCTGGATGTCCTTGAGACGGCAGGCCTGGCCGTTGAACAGGTACTCGCCCTGGCCGTCCCTGTGGACGCGCCGCGTGATCTCGATCTCGTGGAAGTCGCTCCCGAGCTGCCGCTCGCACTCCGTCAAGAGCATCGAGACCTCGCAGAGCTGGGAGGCCCTGCGCGTGTCGGCGCCCTCGAATATGACATCCTGCATCTTGCCCCCCCGCAGGGCCTTTGCGCTCTGCTCCCCCAGGACCCAGCGGATCGCGTCGGCGATGTTCGACTTCCCGCACCCGTTCGGACCGACGACGGCGGTCACGCCAGGCTCGAAAAACAGGGTCGTCGAGTCGGCGAATGACTTGAAACCGTGGAGTTTTAGTGCCTTGAGATACATGAAGCCCACCGAGTGGAGAGAGCCCCGCATTCGCGGGCAAACGCAAAAGGCGATTTCACGTGTGGTCCCACGGAAGCCGGACGTCGAGCCGCTTGCGCTCCCAGACGCGGAATACCTCGAACATTTTGCCGGGATTGAGTATGCCGCGCGGATCCAGCGCGCGCTTCACCGCCCTCATCGCGCGGATGGCGGCGGGCGAATGCTGAAGCCTCAGGAACGGCGACTTGGCGAGGCCGATGCCATGCTCTCCCGATATCGCCCCGCCAAGCTCGACCACCTTCCTCATGAGGCGGTTCACCGCGCGCTCTGCGGCGCGGCATTCCGAGGGATCAGCGGCGTGGTACATGATGTTGACGTGGAGGTTTCCGTCCCCGAGATGGCCGAACGTCGGGATCGGCAGGCCGGACTCCCTTCGCAGGCGCTCGAGGAACCGGGCGAACCTCACGTAGTTCGCCATCGGCACGACGATGTCCTCGTTAAGCTTTGAATCCCCGACCTGAAACATGGCGCTCGAGCACCTGCGCCTCACCTCCCAGAGCGTGGCCGCCTCCTGCCGGTTCCGGGCCGCCCTGCGCGCGAGCCCGTGCCGCCGCGCCCAGCCGAGCGCAAGGGCCTTCTGTTCGCGCACCTCGGCCGCGCTGCCGGCGAATTCGAGGAGCACGACGGGGCGCCCCGCCTGCCCCTTGAACACGGTCCTGCCGGTCGCGCGTTCCGCGCACTCGACCGAATACCTGTCGAGGAACTCGCAGATCGACGGCTGCATGCGCAGGGCGAAAAGGGCAAGCACCGCCCGGAAGGCGTCCGTCTCCGTTCGAAAGGACACCAGGAGCGTCCAGCGCGCCGCGGGCCTGGGAATCAGCTTGAGGACCGCGTCCGTGACGATCCCAAGCATGCCCTCGCTCCCGATCCAGAGGTCGCGCAGGTTGAATCCCGCCGAGAATTTCTTCGTGGGGGTCCCCCACTCGACCCATTCGCCCGTGGGGAGGAATCCCTTCAGCGCGAGGACGAAATCGCGCGTGACCCCGTATTTCCCCCCGTGCATCCCCCCCGCGTTGCAGGCGATGTTCCCGCCGATCGTGCAATATTTCATCGACGAGGGGTCGGGCGGGTAGAACCATCCCTTTTTCTCGGCTGCGGACTGGATCCTCTCGACGGTCGCCCCGGCCTGGACGTGGGCAAGCCCCGCCTGGGCGTCTATCCGGATCTTGTCCCAATGGTGGAGGTCCAGGACCCACCCGCCGCGCGCCGGCGCGGCTGATCCCGTCAGGCTCGTGCCGCGCCCCCTGACGGTGACGGGCACCCGGCGCCGGTTCGCCAGCTGGAGGACGGCGGCGACGTCCGGGAGGCCGCGCGGGAACACGACCGCCTCGGGTGGAAACTCAATCTTGCTGCTGTCAAACGATGCGGCCCGCCTGGAATCCCGGTCGGTCCGTACGATACGCGGGCCGAGCTTGCCCTTCAATTGCTTCGTGGCGGAGGAGAAATCCATCGATTGCTGTCCCGCTACACGCGCTTGCGCGCGGGCGCAAGACCGGGAGGCAGCAGGCGCCGAATATTTGCCCCGAGGATCGCCGCGCGCTCGCCGGCATCCAGCCCGGCGCGGCCTATCTCGTCGAGAAACCGGCCGAATCCGGGCCGGCGCGAGTCCCCGGGATAAAGGATGAGCGGGTAGTCCGAGCCGTAGAGGATCTTCCCGGCCCCCACCCGGTCGACGGCGCGCCGGAACGCCCCGGGGTCGTAGAGGAGCGGCGAGGCGGCCGTGTCAAAAAACAGGTTGGAGGGCAGCTCCCCCTCCCCCGGCGCTCCCCGCAGCGCCAGGCCGCCGCCCCAGTGCGCCAGGATGAAGGTCGCCTCCGGGTATTCGCCCGCGAGGCGCACATAGGCGTCGAGCGGGGTCTTGGGCCCCGCCACCGGGCCCGCGGCGGGATCGGTCGCGTGGAGCGTGATCGGAATCCGCCTCCGGATCGCGGTCTCGACCACCCGCCTCCACCAGGGATCGTCCAGGGTAAACCCCTGGGCCTGGGGCAGGCTTTCTCCGACTCCGCACAGCCCCGAGTCGAGCGCGCGCTCCAGCGCCTCGATAGACCTCGCCCCTGCCGCGGGCTGCACGGCCGCGAAGCCGACCAGTCGACCGGGATGCCTGCGGATCCACTGCGAATACCATCCGTTCTGAAGGTCGCACGTCTCCTGGCGCTCCCAATACCATCCCAGCATGACGCATGCGTCCACTCCCGCCTCGTCCATGTCGGCGATGATCGCGTCGGGGTCGGCCCAGCCCTGGATGGAACGCCGTCCGGCGGGCGCGACGCAGGCGGTCCATCCGGGTTCGGCGCGGGCCCGCCCCCAGGCGGCGGGGTCCGCGGCAACCTCCGCCGGGTAGGCGTGGATGTGGGCGTCGACGATCCCGGTCTCCGTCATGGATTCCATCCACTCATCCGCACGCCTCCGACGCGAGCCGCTTGCACGCGGCGACGTCGAGCTTGCCCGATCCAAGAACGGGGATCGCGCCAACCCGGATCACCGTTCTGGGGATCCAGAGGTTGGGAAAGCCGGCGGCCGCCAGCCTGTCCTTCGCGTCGGCCGCGGAAAGACCGAGCGTCGTGACAATGACCAGCCTCTCGCCCTTCGCCTCGTCGGGCACCCCGACCACGACGACCGCCTGGGCTTCGCCCGGGTCCATCCCGAGGAGCTCGGAGATCTTCTGCTCGATCGTTCCGTGAGGAACCATCTCGCCGCCCACCTTGGAGAACCGGGCAAGCCTGCCCTCGACGGTGATGAAGCCGTCCTCGTCGATGCTGCCCAGGTCACGCGTCACGAACCAGCCGCCGCGGAGGGCCTCGTCCGTCCCGGACTTGTCGTCCAGGTAGCGCGTAAACACGTTCGAGCCGCGCAGCCAAAGGACCCCCGTCTCGCCCTTCACGAGCTCCTCGCCGGTGTCCGGGTGGACGGCCCGGGCGGACATCCCGGGAAGCAGGCGGCCGACGGTGCCGGCCTTCTTGCCGATCTGCTCGTCGGCCGACGGTGTCGCCACCGGCGGATGCGGCTGGTTCACGTTCGAGACCGGCGAGGTCTCGGTCAGTCCGTAGCCCTGCAGGATCTCGATGTGGAATTTCTCGAGAAAGCCGCGTCGCAGGTCCTCGGGGAGCTTCTCCGCCCCCGAGACGACGAGCTCGAGCGAGCGCAAGTCCGCGGGCGCCGCCTTCTTCATCAGCGGCCGAAGGAAAGTTGGCGCAGCTATGAGCACCGTGACGCCCTCCTCGCGGATCGAATCCACCATGGCGCGGGTGTCGAGCGGGCTCGGCGTGGTCACCAGGAGGCAGCCGCGCAGCAGCGGATACCAGAGGGTGACGGTGAACCCGAAGCTGTGGAAGATCGGCAGGCACCCGAGCATCGTCGCCGAGCTGGGAAGGATGGACATGGAGGAGATCTGCTCGAAGTTGGCGAGCAGGTTGCGGTGCGTGAGCACGACCCCCTTCGGGCTTCCGGCGCTCCCGCTCGTGAAAAGGAGCGCGGCCTCCTCCCGGTCGCCGGTTCGCGGCAGTCGCATGAGGCCCGCGACCCATTGGTTCGGAAGGATCCACGCGGCCGCAAGCCACGGGAGCATCGCGCGCTTCCCTCCCGACGCCAGGATCTCGGAGCGCAGGTCAAGCGTGCGCTCCGGCCATGGAAAATCCGGAAGCCGGGACCGCATCGCGCCCGCGGAGAGGACGGTGCGGGCGCCCGACGCCCTGATGCTCGACTCGGCCGAGATCCTGCCCGCCGTGAAGTTCAGGTTCACGGGCACCTTTCCCGCGCACACGACCGCAAGGTTCGCGATCGCCGCGCCCGCGCCCGGGGGCAGAACAATGCCGACTCGCCGTTCCGGCACCGTGAGCCTGAGCCTTCGGGCGAGCACAGCCGCCGCCGCGACTAGCTGGGCCGCCGTGAGCGCGCGGCGCTCGGCGCCGCGGTCGATGAGGGCGACGGAACCCGGGCGCCTGGCAAGCGCGCGCACGATCTCGCGGCCGATGTGCCTGCGAAGCACCGGCCGCTCGGCGAATGCGTCGGCCGCGAGCTCCATGAGCGCCCTCCTTGCCGCCGCAGCGTCCGCCTTCCCGGTCGGAATGGGTTCGCCGAACGCGACGCAGACCGGCGTCGGCAGAAGGCGCGGCGACTTCCACAGGTACTTGTTTCCTGCAAAGGAGAAAACCGAGCCCCAGAGGCCGTCGACGGCGACGGGAATCACGGGGACCCCCGCCCCGCGCGCCATCAGTTCAAATCCCCTGCGGATCGCCATCAGCTGGCCCGTCCGCGAGATCGCGCCCTCCGGGAAGACGCAGACGAGCTCGCCCCGCCTGAGCGCCCTGACCGTATTCCTGAGCCATTGTGCGGACGGGGCCGGTGAAACCAGGATCACCCCGGCCCTGTTGAAGATCCACTTCAGGAGGCCGCTCGTCTCGGGTCCGTGGTAGGCCACGAATCGCAGGGGCCGCGGGCAGGCGAGCTGGAGCGCGACCGAGTCGACGTAGGAAAGGTGGTTCGAAATCACGACGGCCCCGCCGGTGTCCGGCACGTGCTCCGCGCCCAGCGCGCGGACGCGATAAAGGAGGCGGGCAAGGAGCCCGATCGGGACGTCGAGCCACAGCGGAAGTGTCGAGAATCTCTTCATGCGGGCGGCCACCGCGCCGGGCGCTGGGGAGCCGCGTCCGCGATGCGCCGCCGCAAGGGGGGCGCCAGCGCCGGGCCCTTAGCGGGGAGCGCCCTGCATCTCCGAAACCTTGCCGACGCACTCATGGCCGGGACGCTGGTCACCTGCCGAGGAGCTTGTCAATCAAACCGCTCCCCTTTCGCAGCGGGGCCTGGATGAGCGTTTCTTTCCACTGGCTCTGGTCGATCTTCTGGAGGGTGCCCCCGAGATGGACCGGCTGGTAGAGCTGCGTGTAGCCCAGCTCGTCCTGCCCCTCCTTGAGCATGCCGACGACTCCCAGAAACCCCCCGAGCCGGCCCCGCACGCCGACGTCGAGGTCGATCGACAGCGGCTGCGCCCGGATCGGGACCCCTTCCTCATACGTGATCATCCCCGTGCCCGTGATGCGCTCCTCGGGGGCTATGAGCGTGAACTTTGAGAGCCGGATGTTGAGATCGGGGCCGCGCTCCGCCGACAGGTTCATCTGGTCGTAATGGATATCCGAGAGGCCTGTCGCGGACTCGACCAGCGCCTCGCCTATCTTGTCCTGCTTCTTTCCGAAGAGGGACGTCACCGTGTCGAGCGCGTCCGCCAGTCTTGAGGGCGCCTGCTTGATCGAATCGATCACGTCTGTCCGAAGCGCGCGAAACCTCCCGTCCTTGCTGGAGACCTTGCATTCGCCCTGGATCCCCTCGAGAAGGTCACCCAGCTCCCTTCCGCCTCCGGTGAGGCGGCTGCTGAGGTCAAACCGGCCCTCGATCGCCGGCGGCTTGTCCGGGTCCATCGCGCGGAAAAAGGGCGCCGAGTCGATGTTGTCCACGGCAATGCTGGTCCAGAAGGCGTACGGCAACTCCTCGCCCGGGCTGAACTTCAGCTCGCCGTCGATCCGCGCGGCGGTCCCGTCCCCGATGCCGGCGGTGCCGGACTCGATGCGAAGGGAGGCCGGCTCCATCACGATCGCACCCCGCACGTCGCGCAGTTCGACCCGCGGGAGGTCGAGTTCCTTGAACCTGATCGAGAGGCGCCCACGGAAGGCCGGCCAGAACGGGACGGTCGGGGCGGCGTGGGCGGTCGCATCGGGTCCTGCGGCCTGGTTCGGCGCGGCCAGGTCGGCGTTGGAGTCGGACAGGGCGAGGATCGCGGCAAGGTCGTCCGCCGAAAGCTGCGCACCCGACAGCGCCGCGTCGACAAGCGGACCGTCCCTGTCCGAGGAAAGCGTTCCCGAAAGAACGAGATCCGCGGTCCGCGTCCCGTAGTCCAGGTGGAGCGGAATGTTGAACGCCGTGCGCCCGTTCGCCTCAAAATCCGCGCGGACGTCCGACGTGACCGACGGGAGCACGATGGGGGCGCCCGAGCGGACCCCGAGGTCGTTGAGCGCCACCTTGACGAGCAGCTCGCGGGTTGAGTCCAGGCTCGCCTCGAAGCTCCCGCTGGCGTCGCCGCTGGTGAGCCGGGGGAGGCCGGCCGCCGCGGGCTGCGACAGCAGCGCCGGCAGCGCGACGCTCCACGATCCCGCCGCCTTGATCGCCTGGTCCGAACGCGCGAGCCTGCCCAGCCGCGCCTCCAGTGAGATCAGCTTGATCCCCTCGCTCCGGATCTCGAACGGCGCCAGCTGGACCTGCCAGCCCTCGGGGGCGTAGTCGGCGAGCACGAACGCGGAAAGATCAAGCCCCGCGGCGATCGGCCTTCCGGCCCTGGAGAGCGAGGCACCGGTGGCCAGGAGCGGCGCCTTCGTCCGCAGCGCAAGGCGCCCGTTCTCGGCCCGGATGACAAACTCCCCGCGGGCACCGCGCCCTTCCAGCCGGAGGCCGGGCATCGCGCCCGCCAGCCAGGACAGCGGCACGCCCTCGATCGAAATCCCGACCAGGTCACCGCTCGGGCGGGCCACCTTGAGTTCGCCCGAAGCCGTGTTGAATTCGAAGGACTGGAGCGCGCGCACGGAGGCCACCGGCATCGCACCCGAAAGGCTCGTTTCCAGCCGATCGACGCGCAGCGAGGATCCCATGCGCGCAAAATCGAAATCAGCGGAAATGTCGACGCGGCCCAGGGCCGCAAGGGGGTCGGCGACGACCCCCAGGCGGTCGGCCGACGCCTTGATCTTCCCCACGGAGTGGATGTCGCGGGTCGCGGTGTCCACCTCATAGCTTCCCTTGCCCGCCGCATTGAAGGCCGGCAGGCTGCGGCCCAGCGCAAACGGCGCGATATCCGTGTCCTTGAGATCAAGCTGCCAGTTGCCGGCGATCCGGTGGGAGCCGTCCGGGCTCGTGGCATCGACGGAGGCGATCCGGTCGGCGCCGCGGCTGAGCGAGAGCGAGTACGATCTCGCTCCGCCGTTGCGCGACGCGGACGCGTCGCCCGACAGGCCGATTCCGCGCGGAAACTGCCTGCCGCTCGCCGTGGCGTCCACCTTCAGGTCGGCGCGGGTGAAGGTCCCCGATGAGTCCATGGACGCGGAAAGCGTCCCGCGGAACGAGACGTTGGAAACCGGGGCGGCGGCATCGTCGAGGGCCGCGCCCGCGCCGAACAGGAAACGCCCGTCGCGCCCCGCCGCAAGGCCTCCTCCCGCGATCTCGACGCGAACCCTGCCCATCGGGTGGCCGCCCTCGTCGGGAAGTATGACCCGCCCCTCCAGGTCGACGCCGTCGATCGAGAGGTCGGCCGGCACGTTGAAGGCCGCCAGCACGGCCCCCACGGCGCGGGCGACCCAGGAGCCCGCGGATTCGCTCCCGCCGGGCGCACCGCCTTGGCCCGGATGGGCGAGGCCCAGCGTCCACCCTTTCACGACGACACTCTTGACGTGGATGCCGCGGCCGAAGCCCGCGGAGATGACCTCGATCTCCGCATCCGCCGAGGGAACGACGAGGACGGCGCCATTCCGCTCGACGCGCAGGCCCCTCACCGATACCCGGTTCAGCCCGACCGACACCCGCTCGAGGGACGAGCCCTGGCCGGCAACCGAGGAAAGGGCCTTGCGCGCAACCCATGTCTGGACGGGCGGGATGAATGCCGCCCCCACGGCAAGGAGAAGCACGCCCACGATCGCGCCGAGGGAGATGAGCAGTCTGCGCTTTGCTCTCATTGCTTCGGGTCGCCGGGTCTTGTGGCCCCCGGATCCGCCCGGGAGCACGCGTTGGGTCAGGGTATCACCAGCGCATCGCTCAGGCCGACGGCCTTCCTGACGTTGGCGAGGGCGACGAGATAGTTGTAGTTGGCCGTCAGCTGGTCGGTCCTGGCCTGGGTGAGCGACACCTGCGACGTCAGCACGTCAAGCTGGGTGGCTGAGCCGGCGTGAAACTTTGCATCGGCAAGCCGGAGGGCCTCCGCGGCCTGTTCGATCGTCTGCTTGGAGGCGGCCAGCAGCTCCTGGGCCTCCTGGAGCGACGAGATCGCCTGGCGCACCTCGACGTCGATCTCGAGCTCCTCCGAGGCGGTGGCGAGCCGGGCCTGCTCGAGCTGCGACTTCGCCTGCCTCACCTTGCCGTCCGTCGCCCGGCCGTCGAATATCGACCAGGTCGACTGCAGCCCGAAGAGCCACCCGTTGACGTTCTCGCTGCCGTAGCTCGAGTTGGCGAATGTGAACCCTTCCCATTGGTACGCGCCGAACGCCTGGACGCTGGGATAGAAGCCGGACCTCGCGGTCTTCACCGACTGATCCGAGGCGTCCTGCAGCCTGCCGAGGCGCCGGAGCTCCGGCCGATGCTCGTGGGCCGCGGCCAGGGCGGCGTCAGGGTCGAAGCTCGCGGGCTCGACGTCCAGGTCGCCCACGACGTCGGGAAAGACGGCCGCCGTCGGCGTGCCGAGCGACTGGCGCAGCTGTTCGATTGCGATCCGGTAGCTGTTGCGGGCCGTGATCAGGGTGGGCTGGGCGTTCGCCAGGAAGACCTTCGCGCGGAGCACCTCGAAGTTCGAAACCGTTCCGGTCGTAAACTGGTTCTTCGTGTCGGCGAGCTGGTGCTCGTAAAGCCTCACGTTCTCCTCCTCGACCCGGATCTTCTCCCGCGCGAGCAGGACGTTGTAGAACTTGGTGCGCACGTCGAGCAGCGCCGAGTCGATGGTCGTCTGCAGGTCGAACGCCGCCGCGTCCCGGGTGAACTTGGCGTTCCTGATCGACGACTCGACCCCGCCTCCGGCATAGAGCGTCTGCGTCGCCATCAGCTCGACGTTCCAGAGGCTGGTCGACGGGGGATACAGCTCGGAGATCGCCGCGTCGTTCCTTTGCCACTGCCCCTGCGCCGAAAGATTCGGGATCTCCCGTCCCCGCACCTGGATGATCACGCCCTCCTGGAGGCGGATCGTCTCGCGGGACTGCAGGATCGAGAAGTTGTGGTCAAGGGCGTAGCCGATGGCCCCCCTCAGGTCCAGCGGCGACGGCAGCTCCGCGACGGCCGGCGCGCCGAAGGCGGACCCCGCGGCAAACGCGAGAGCAACGGAGGCGAGGACGGATCGCTTCATGCCCGGGCTTCAGCGAGGCTGGCTTCCGCCGGCTCTCCGGCCGATTCGCGCTCGCGATCCTTTGAGTGGTCCTTCGCGATCAGGATATAGACCGAGGGCAGGACGATGAGCGTGAAGAAGGTTCCGATCGACATGCCCCCGACCAGGACGAGGCCGATCGAGTTTCTCGCGGCCGCGCCGGCGCCCGTCACGAGGGTCAGCGGGAAGTGGCCGGCGACCGTCGCGACGCTCGTCATGAGGATCGGGCGCAGGCGGGTCAGCGCCGCCTCGTGGACGGCGTCGAGCTTCGACTTGCCGGCAAGCTGCTGCTTGTTGGCGAATTCGACGATCAGGATCCCGTTCTTCGCGATCAGCCCGACGAGGGTTACCAAGCCGACCTGAGAGAATATGTTGAAGGTAGTCGTCCAGCCGTCGGTCCAGAAGGGCACGCCCGGGACCGGGAACTTCAGGAACATGAAGATGGCGGATCCGAAAATGGCCATCGGCACGGATCCCCCGAGGATGACGAGCGGATCGCGGAAGCTGTTGAACTGCGCGGCGAGGACCAGGAAGATCAGGACAACGGCGAGGCCCATGGTGGTCCAGAACTTGGCGTTTCCGCCCTCCTTGCGCAGCTGCCGGGATTCGCCGGTGTAGTCGATGGTGTAGCCCTTGGGAAGGATCTTGGCGCCCTCGGTCTCATAGATCTTGAGCGCGTCGTCGAGCGACACCCTCGCGACCCCGCTGATCGCGACGGCGTTGAGCTGCTGAAACCGGTTGAGAGCGCGCGGAATCGTCGTTTCCCGGATCGTCGCGACCGTGCTGAGCGGCACGAGGCTGCCGCCCGGGCCGGTCACGTAGATATCCTGCAGCTGCCCGGGATTCAGCCGGTCCACCCGCTTGACCTGAGGAATCACCTTGTAGCTGCGGCCCGAGATGTTGAACCAATTGACGTAGTTGCCACCCATCGCCGCCGACAGGTCGTCGCCGACCTGCTGGAGATTCAGGCCGAGCGCGGCAACCTTGTCCCTGTCGAGCACCACCTCGGACTGGGGCGCGTCATACCTCACGTCGATGAGCTGAAAGTTGAACTTGCCGCTCGCCTGGGCCTTGTCCTTGAGCTCATTGGCGAACGAGAGGATCTCCTGGGGGTCGGCGGTCGACGTCAGGACGATCTCGACCGGGAACTGGCCTCCGCCGGGCAGCGACGGCGGCTGTCCCAGCTGCAGCTGGATGCCCGGAATGGCCGATATCTTGGGCTGCAGATTCGCCAGCATGTTCCTGATCGAGCGCTTTCTCTCCCCCCAGGGCTTGGCAACGAGGCCCCCAAGGGCCGTGTCGGGGCCGGTTATCTGGAAGACGAAGCTCGTATCGGGGTCGGAGAAGAACGCCTTCTCGACGGCGGCCGCGTACGGAAGGTTCTGGTCGAGCGTTGAATTCGCTGCGGTGGTCCCGAAAGCGAAGAGCACCCCCTGGTCCTCGGTGGGCGCGAGCTCGGCGATCGAATTGAGGACCATGAAGACGCCGGCGGCGCTTATCACGATCCAGACCGCGTACACGAAGGGCCGGCTGCCGAGGGTGACGTCGAGCACCCGGGAGTAGCCGTTGCGGACGCGTCCAAAAGCATGCGTGACGACGCCGGCAAAGCCCTTCTCCTCGTCGCCGGCCTTGAGCAGCCTCGAGGACATCATCGGCGAGAGCGTGAGGGCGACGATGCCGGAGATCGTGACCGCCCCGGCGAGCGTGAAGGCGAACTCGCGGAAGAGCGAGCCCGTGAGGCCGCCCTGAAGGCCGATGGGCGCGTACACGGCGGCAAGCGTCACGGTCATGGCGATGATGGGGCCCACGAGCTCGCGCGCTCCCACGAGGGCCGCCTCGAGCGGCGTCCGGCCCAGCGCCAGGTGGCGCTCCACGTTCTCGACGACGACGATGGCGTCGTCCACGACGAGTCCGACCGACAGCACGACGGCAAGGAGCGTCAGCAGGTTGATCGTGAAGCCGAAAACCTGCATCAGGAATATGGCGCCTATCAGCGAGAGCGGGATGGCGACCACCGGGATGAGGACCGAGCGGATCGATCCAAGGAAAAGGAAGATGACGACCACCACGATGAGGAGCGTGACCACCAGCGTGCGGATCACCTCGTTGATGGCGGTCGTGATGTAGGCCGTCGAGTCGTACGCCACCTTGGCACGCATTCCGCCGGGCAGGTCCTTCTTGATCGACTCCATCTCGGCCGTCACAAGCCGGATCACGTCGAGCGAATTCGCGTTGGGAAGGACGAAGACGCCGATGAAAACGGCCGACTCGCCCGAAAACCTGACGTCGGTGTCGTAGTCCTCGGCGCCCAGCTCGACGTCGGCCACATCGCGCAGGCGCACGATCGCGTTGTTCTGCTGGCGCAGGACGAGGTTCTTGAACTCCTCGACCGAGCGCAGGTCGGTGTTGGCGGTGAGGGCGACCTGGACCAGGTTGCCCTTGGTGTTCCCGAGGGCGCTCAGGTGGTTGTTGGCGGCAAGCGCCGCGCTTACCTGGGAGGGGCTTATGTTGAACGCCGCAAGGCGCTCGGGCTTGAGCCACACGCGCATGGCAAACGTGCGCCCACCGAGGATGTCGGCCCGCTGCACCCCGGCGATCGACGAAAGGCGCGGCTGTATCACCCGGACGATGTAGTCCGTGATCTCATTCGGCTTGAGGGTGTCGGAGGTGAAGCTCAGGTAGGCGGCCGCAAACTGCGAGTCGGCGGACTGCACGTTGATCGCGGGCACCTGCGCCTCGGCCGGAAGGTCGTTGCGCACCTGGTCGACCTTCGAGCTGATCTCGGAAAGCGCCTTGATGGGGTCGTAGTTGAGCTTGAGCCTCGCCGTGATCGTCGAGACTCCCTGCACGCTCGTGGAGGAAAGGTAGTCGATCCCGTCGGCCGCGGCGATCGAGCGCTCGAGGGGAGTCGTGATGAAGCCGCGGACGAGATCGGCGCTCGCGCCGACATAGACGGTCGTGACGGTTACGGTCGAGTTCTCGCTCAGCGGCCACTGGCGGACGTTGAGGGATCGGTACGCCTGGACGCCCGCGATCAGGATCACGAGGTTGACGACGATCGCCAGGACGGGACGCCGAATGAATAGGTCCGTAAATTTCACGGTGCTTTGCGGCGGTCTTGGCCGCTCAGGAATCGTTCGGCTTTGGCGAGAGCTCGGCGTTCGGGGCCTCGTCGTTGTTAACGGTCACGGTGCCGCCCGGCCGGAGGCGGAACACCCCCGAGGTGACGACGGTGTCGCCGGCCTTGAGGCCCGACGTCACCGCCACGAAGTCGCCCCTACGGGCGCCGAGCCGGACGATCTGCTGCCTCACGATGAGCTGCTTTTCACCCGATTCACCGGCGGATTTCTCGTCGACGACGTAGACCGTGTCCCCGAAGGGCGCGTACAGGACCGCGGTCGCGGGTATCGTCAGGACCTTGTCCGACGACGGCAGCTCGACCGCGACGTCGATATACATCCCCGGATGCAGGAGCTCGCTCTTGTTCTCGACGGTGGCCTCGACGCGCACATTGCGGGTGGACGCGTCGACATCCGGGCTGATCGCCGTGATCTTTCCTTCCACGGACTTCTCGGCGAGCGCGTCACCCGATAGTCGCACGGGAAGGCCCGTGCCGATCTGGGCCAGCTCCTGCTGGGGCAGGTAGAAATCGACGTAGATCGGGTTGAGCGCCTGGAGCGAGACGATGGAGTCGCCCGCCTTGAGGTTCTGGCCCAGATTGACGAGGCGGATGCCAAGGCGCCCCGAAAAGGGCGCCTTGATGGTCCTCTTCGCTATGGTCGCCCGTATGTTGTCCGCCGCCGCGAGAGCCTGCTTGTACGTCGCCCCGTCCGAGTCGAACTGGGACTGCGAGACGGTGGCCTTTGCGAGCAGTTCACGCGTCCGATCCAGGTTGACCTTGGCGAGCTCGACGCCGGCCTCCGCCGAGCGGAGCATCGCCTCCTCGACGGAGGTGTCCTGGCGAATGAGCAGGTCGCCCGCCTTGACCTTGCTGCCCGCCTCGAAGGACACCTCGACGATCTTGCCGTCAAGCTCGGCGGCGACGGTCACTCCCTGCACGGCCGTCAGCGAGCCGACGGACGTGAGCGCCTGCTGCCAGGTTTCCTGCATCACCTTGGCGGTCGATACCGACTCGGGCGGCTGCACGAACTTCATCGTCATGAGGGTCTTCACCTGAAGAACCTTTACCAAGACGATGATCCCGAGGATCAGCAGCAGCCCGACCACGGTGACGGTTGTTTTCTTTGACTTGGAGGGCATGGGTTTGCTCGGGGAGGGGTTCATGCGGTGGTCATCGATGAAGGGTTGCGCGCCGCTGGCTCCATGGCGGAGGGCTGCCCTGCAACCTTGTTGAGGAGGCGCACGAGCGTCTTGCGTTCATGCTCGGAAAGCGGGGCCATGAGCGCGGCCATGCACTTGAAATGGCCGGGAAGGATCTCCTTGAGGGTCGCGTGGCCCTTGTCCGTGAGATGGACGAGCATCATCCTGCGGTCGCCCGAATCGTGCTCGCGGGTCACAAGCCCGTCCCGCTCGAGGGTGTCTACAAGCCCCGTGATGGTCGCCCGGGTGACCCCCGCCTTCTCGGCGAGGTCGGCCGGGGTCTGCGGGAGCGGCTCGCCGCGCATCTTGTCATAGAGGAGCATCAGGACCGTGAACCGGCCCGGCGAGACATCATGCTCGTTCAAGTAGCTCTCGCTCTGCCGATAGGCCTCGTCCCCCGCGCGAAGCAGGTTGAGGTAAGCCTCGCAAGCGGAGGGATCCAGGTCCGGAAAATGCCTCGCGGCCTCGAGCAGGCACTCGTAGCGCGGAAGATCCTTGAGCATGAGGAGGGGCATGGCGTGGTGGATGGCGCTGGATTCGGATGGGCGAGCGAAGTAGTTAGGTGGCTAATTATCCCGTTTTCAAGCGGTAAATGCTTCGCGCCATGCCCCGGCCCCGGACCCTTCCCCGGAAATCAGGACCCGAGCGAACGCGCGGCCGCCACCATGGCCTGCGACGTGATTCCGAGCTCCTTGAATATGGCCTCCGCCGGCGCGCTGAGCCCGAATCGGTCTATTCCGACCACCTTGCCATCGAGCCCGACGTACTTGCGCCAGAGGCCCGTGACCCCGGCCTCGATCGCGACCCGCCGGCGGCATGACGACGGCAGGATGCTCTCTCGATACTCGTCGGACTGGCGGTCGAAGATCTCGAATGACGGGACCGAGACGACGCGTGCGCCCCCGCCAAGTTCCGCGGCCGCCGCCAGGGCGAGCTGGAGCTCGCTCCCCGTCGCGAGCAGGATCATGGTCAGCGGAGCCGTCTCCTGGACCGCGACGTAGGCGCCCTTGAGGACGCCGGCCCTACGGACGTGGGGCGAAATCTCATTGAGCACGGGCACGGCCTGCCGGCTCAGCGCTATCAGCGTGGGGCCGTCCGTGCGCTCCATGGCCGCCGCGAAGGCGGCCGCGGTCTCCTCCGGATCGGCGGGCCGTATGACCTCCATGTTCGGTATCAGCCGCAGCGAGGAGACCGTCTCGACGGGCTCATGCGTCGGGCCATCCTCCCCGACGCCGATCGAGTCATGCGTGTAGATGTAGACCACCGGCAGCTTGGAGAGCGCGGCGAGCCGCATCGGGGGCCGGGAATAGTCGGCAAACACCAGGAACGTCGCGATGGAGGGCCTGAAGAGGCCGTCGTATGCGACCCCGTTTGCGATCGCCGCCATCCCGTGCTCGCGAATCCCGAACCGGATGTTGCGGCCCGCCCTGTTCGACGAGTCGAAATCCTTGTCGGCCGCGATGTAGTTGTAGGTCGAGCCGTACAGGTCGGCGCTCCCGCCGATCAGGAGCGGCAGCTCGGCCGCGATCGGCTGGAGGACATCCCGCCCCGCCGCGCGCGTACCGTTCAGTTTCACGTCCGGAGCAAAGAGCGGAATCTTCGTCAGGAGGTGGGCGGCGCTCGGCCTGGACCCGGCGGAATCGAGAAGGGCCGCCTTCTCCGCGTTGGCCTGCCCCCAGGCCTTGAAAGTCTTGTTCCACCGGTTGTAGGCCCGCACGAGCCTCTGCTTGCGCCCCTTGAAAAAGGCGCGCACGTCGTCGCTCACGTAGAAATGCTGGTCGGCGGGGAGGCCGAGCCCCGCCCGGGCGGAGTCGGCGAATTTAGCCCCTCCCTCCCCGTGCCCCTTCGAGGTGCCCTGCACCTCGGGGATCCCCTTTGCGATGATTGTCTTCACGAGGATGAACTGGGGCTTGCCGCTCTTCGCCTTTTTCGCCCGGTTGAACGCCTTCAGGAACGCCGGCATGTCGTAGCCGTCCACCGACTGGACGTCCCATCCGATCGCCCTGAACCGGAGGGCCGTGTTCTCGCTCTGCGTCATATAGGCCATCGCGTCGAGCGTGACGTCGTTCGAGTCGTAGAGGAGGATCAGGTTTTCGAGCTTCTGGTGGCCGGCGAACTCGACCGACTCCATCCCGACCCCCTCCTGCATGCAGCCGTCGCCCGCGAGGCATACGACATGGTAGTCGAAGATCGCATGGTCCGGCGTGTTGAAGCGCGCCGCCGCCATCTGGCCGGCGACCGCCATACCGACCGCGTTTCCGACGCCCTGGCCAAGGGGGCCCGTCGTGGCCTCGATCCCCGGTGTGTCGCGGAACTCAGGGTGGCCCGGGGTGATGCTGTGCAGCGTGCGGAACTTCGCGATCTGCTCCATCGGGATGTCGAAGCCGAGCAGATGGAGCCACGAGTAGAGGAACATGCTGCCGTGACCGGCGGACAGGACGAACCGGTCGCGGTTGATCCAGCGCGGGCGCTCGGGATTGAGGGAAAGGGCGTGCCCGAAGAGCACCGCGCCTATCTCGGCGCAGCCGAGCGGCAGGCCGAGGTGCCCGGAGTTGCAGGCATGGACGGCGTCGATCGTCAGCCCGCGCGACTGGTTGGCCGCCTTTTCAAGGATTTGGGTCGGGAGGGTCATCGGGGGAAAGTCCGACAACTCCTGCGGCCCGTCAACCTTCCGGGAAAGAAGAAACGCCGGAATTGCGCCGCGCAAAACCTCAGCTGGAGGCGGGCGCTGCGGCCGGTTCCGCGGTGCGCCTCGTCTTGACGTTCACGGCGACCGCCGCCTTGCCCGTCCTGTTGCGCAGGTAATACAGCCGCGCCTTCATGGGCTCGGACTCGAGCTCGATCTCGATCGTCTCGATGTTCGGCGAATTGACCGGGAAAACGCGCTCGACGCCCTCGCCGTAGCTGATCCGCCGGACAGTGAACGTCTCGTGGATTCCCGAGCCCTTGCGCGCGATCACGATGCCGGAAAAGATCTGGATCCGCTCCTTGTCGCCCTCCCGCACCTTCGTGTGCACGCGCACTCCGTCCCCGACCTTGAACGGCGGGATGTCATTCTTCACCTGGCTGGCGGTGATTTCCTTTATGATCGGGTTCATGGCTGTTGCCTTGTTTGTATTTGATTTAAAGTTACTTAAGCAGGTCTGGCCGCACCAGGCGGGTCTTTTCCAAGGCACGGGCCGCACGCCACTTTTCTATCTCGGCATGGTTGCCGGAAAGGAGGACTTCCGGCACGGACATGCCCCGAAATTCGGCGGGACGCGTGTATTGAGGAAAGTCGAGCAACTTGCCGGTGAACGATTCGTGCGTCAACGACTTTTCCTGGCCAAGGAGGCCGGGAATGAACCGGCTGAGCGCATCGATGGCGACGGCGGCGGCGAGGGTCCCGTTTGTCAGCACGTAGTCGCCGATGCTCAGCTCGAGGTCGATCACGCTGTCGCGGATCCTCTGGTCGATCCCCTCGTAGTGCCCGCTCAGGAGGACCAGGTGGCGCTCCCTCGAGAGGCCGTCGGCGATCGCCGGCGAAAGGGGCACCCCGTCGGGTGTCAGGTAGATCCTGAGGCATCCCGGGGACTGCAGCTCCTCGATCGCCGCGAAGACCGGCTCGGGCTTCAGGACCATTCCGGCGCCTCCGCCGAACGGGCGGTCATCGGCCGTGCGGTGCTTGTCGGTCGTCCACTTTCGCAGGTCGTGGACCGAGACCGAGAGCAGCTCGCGCAGGATCCCCTTGCCAAGGATGCTCTCGGCAAGGAAGCCGTCGAGCATTCCGGGGAAAAGCGTCAGGACATCGATCCGGGGCATTTTGCCCCCTTTCCGGCGGCGGGCCGCCTCAGCTGGCGGCCGCGGGCGCGGCCTCCGGAGCCGCAGCCGCCGCGGCCGCGGCCGGCGCGGAGGTGGC
>Ga0182015_10000463_pt1 | contig 57882 bp, 56 predicted proteins | sample 712P3MmetaG_FD_120478 | JGI IMG/M metagenome (GOLD analysis project Ga0182015, IMG submission 120478) | Permafrost microbial communities from Stordalen Mire, Sweden - 712P3M metaG | ecosystem: Environmental > Terrestrial > Soil > Wetlands > Permafrost | place: Sweden: Stordalen | collected...
ATCGGGAGGACCCGACCGTTCAAGGTGACCTCGCCCGTCATGCCCACCTCGGAGCGCACGGGCCGCTGGGAGGCGAGCGATGCCAGAGCGGCGACCATCGTGACGCCGGCTGAGGGCCCGTCCTTCGGCACGGCCCCGGCCGGGACGTGCACATGGACGGCCCCGTCGGCAAGCCGGACCGTATCGATCCCGAGCGCGTCGGCGTGCGAGCGCAGGTACGAGAGGGCGATCTGGGCAGACTCCTTCATGACGTCGCCGAGCTGGCCGGTGAGAACCAGACGCGGCTCGCCCTCCATCACGGTCGCTTCGATGAAGAGGACGTCGCCACCTGCGCCGGTGACGGCGAGGCCGGTTGCGACACCTGGCACCGCGGTCCGCTCGGCGGACTCGGGGGTGAATCGCGGTCGGCCGAGGTAGCCATTGAGGTCCCCGACTCCGATCTCGAGCCGCGTGCCGGCAGGATCGCCGGCGAGACGAGTCGTCACCTTCCGGAGGACCTTCGCGATCGCCCGCTCGAGCTGGCGAACGCCGGCCTCGTGGGTGTACTCGGTGGCGATCACCCGCAAGGCGTCGTCACCGATGCTGACCTCGTCGGGGGACAGGCCGGCACGGTCGATCTGGCGGGCGACGAGGTGGTTGCGAGCGATGGCGACCTTCTCCTCCTCGGTGTAGCCGTCCAGGCGGACGAGCTCCATGCGGTCGAGCAGCGCGGCGGGGATCGAGTCGGCCACGTTCGCGGTGGCCAGGAAGAGCACGTCCGACAAGTCGAGCTCGATCTCGAGGTAGTGGTCGCGGAAGGTGTGGTTCTGCGCCGGGTCGAGCACCTCGAGCAGAGCAGAGGCTGGGTCGCCGCGGTAGTCGCTGCCGAGCTTGTCGACCTCGTCGAGAAGCACGACCGGGTTCATCGATCCGGCCTCCCGGATCGCTCGCACGATGCGCCCGGGGAGCGCGCCGACATAGGTGCGGCGGTGGCCGCGGATCTCGGCCTCGTCGCGTACCCCGCCGAGCGACACGCGTACGAACTTGCGCCCGAGCGCGCGGGCAACGGACTCGCCGAGGGAGGTCTTGCCGACCCCCGGGGGGCCGACCAGGGCAAGGACGGCGCCGGAGCCGCGACCACCGACCACCTCGAGCCCGCGAGCCTGGCGGCGGCTCCGGACGGCAAGGTATTCGACCATCCGGTCCTTCACGTCGTCGAGTCCCTCGTGGTCGGCGTCGAGCACGTCGCGGGCGGCTTTAATGTCGGTGTTGTCCTCGGTGCTGGTGTTCCACGGGAGCTCGAGCACGGTGTCCAGCCAGGTGCGGATCCAACCTGCCTCAGGGCTCTGATCGCTCGCACGCTCGAGCCGTCCGACCTCGCGGATCGCCGCTTCGAGCACCTTCTCGGGCAGGTCGGCGGCTTCCACGCGGGTGCGATAGTCGTCCGCCCCGTCGGGTTCGCCTTCACCGAGCTCCTTACGGATCGCAGCAAGCTGCTGGCGGAGCAGGAACTCGCGCTGGCTCTTCTCCATGCCCTCGTGCACGTCGCTGCGGATGCGCTCGGCGACGTCGAGCTCGGCGAGATGCTCCCGGCCCCACTCGATCAACTTCACCAGGCGCTCCTCGACATCGACGGTCTCGAGCAGCCAGAGCTTCTGCTCATTGGACAGATACGGCGCGTAGCCGGCCGAATCGGCAAGCTCTCCCGGCTCGGAGATGCGCTGGAAGCTGTCGATGACCTGCCACGCCCCGCGCTGTTGAAGGAGGGAAACGACGATGCTCTTGTACTCGCGGGAGAGCTCCCCAATGTTCTCCCCGCCGGCGACCTCGTCAAGAATCTCGGCTTCGACCCAGAGAGCCGATCCCGGCCCGGTCACTCCGGAGCCGACCCGCGCTCTGGCCACGGCCCGCAGGACCGCGGCGGCCTCGCCGCCGGGGAGCCTTCCGAGCTGCTCGATCGTCGCAACGACGCCGACCGGGGCGTAGGTGCCCTCGAGCCGGGGCACGAGAAGCAGTCGGTCGTCGGCGCCCGCCTTGGCGGCGTCGACTGCCGCTTGACGCTCCGCGTCGTCGAGGGTGACCGGCACGACCATGCCCGGCAGCACGACCACATCGATCAGGGGGAGGACCGGAAGCTGTTTAATGTCTGACACGAGTCGTTGATCCTCTCAGTGTTGAGTCTTCAACACTCAACCGTGTTGAGCCTCTTACTGTTCCCTATTGTAACCGACCAGCTCAGTGCCCCCAGGCGCTAGAACGAGAGGAAGGCACGGAGAAAGGAATCCGGATGAGCGAGGCAGCAGACAAGAGCGAAGCCTTCATCGTGGTCGGCGTCGACGGTTCGGAGCCGTCGCGCGACGCACTCAGGTGGGCGGCCCGGCAGGCCAGACTCACCGGAGCGACGCTGAAGGTCCTCACGAGCTGGGAGATCCCGACCTCGGTCGGCTGGGCTCCGGTCTTCCCGCTCGACTACGACCCGGAGACCCTGGCCGGCCGGGTCCTCGACGAGGCGATCCTCTCGGTCCTTGGGGCCGACCCGGATATCGTCGTCGAGCGAGTCGTCGAGGAGGGCCACCCCGCTCCCGTCCTGATCGCCGCCGCGAGCGGTGCCGACCTGCTCGTCGTGGGGAGTCGGGGTCATGGCGCGTTCGCAGGCATGCTCCTCGGCTCGGTCTCCGAGCATCTCGTGTCGCACGCCCCGTGCGCCGTTGTCGTCGTCCGGAACGAGAAACCTGCGTGACGTCATCCGAGGAGGCGCCGGCCGGCCCTCCACTCGCCGAGCCCCGGTCGAAGCGGGCGCAAGCGAACGAGTCCGTGTCCCATACGGCGTTCGCGGCGATGCTCGACCGTGCCGCCATCATGACCGCCGACGGGCGCCGCCTCGTAGGCCCCGTGTCGGTCTCGATCCGGACCGGGGAGCACTGGGCGCTGCTCGGGCCGAACGGGGCCGGCAAGACAACGCTGCTGCGCCTGCTCGGCGCAGAGCGCCAGCCTTCCTCCGGGGCCGTGACGGTGCTCGGCGCCCGGCTCGGCGCCGTCGACCTCCGGTCACTCCGCTCGCGCATCGGCGTCGTGAGTCACGCCGTGGCTGACCGGCTCCCGCCGGCGGTGAGCGCGCTCGAGGTCGTGCTGACCGGACGGCGAGGTGTGCTGGCGCCGTGGTGGGCCGCGACGGACGGGGCCGATCGCGTCCGAGGGCTTCGGATACTCGCCGCCCTCGGATGCGCCTCTCTCGCAGATCAGGCGTTCGGATCCTGTTCCCAGGGGGAGCGCCAGCGGGTGCTGCTTGCCCGCTCGCTGTTCGTCGAGCATCCGCTGCTGCTGCTCGACGAACCGGGAGCCGGGGTGGACCTTCCGGGACGCGAGGCGCTCGTGCTCGCCCTCACCGCGCTCGCACGCTCGCCCGATCCGCCGACGACGGTGCACGTGAGCCACAGCCTCGAGGATCTGCCGCCCACGACCTCACACGCGATGCTGCTGAGAGGGGGCGAGGTGGTCGCGCTCGGGCCGATCGAGGAGGTGCTCACGGAGCGGCTGATAGAGCGGTGCTTCGGTTTGGCCATTCGGGTGACCAGGGAGGATGGTCGATGGGCGGCGCGAGCCTCCGCCTCGTGGTGACCGACCGAGAGCCGGATTGCATTCCTACTTGTAATCATGTAAGTTATCTTCATGACTTACGAGACACATGATCAGCAACACCCCCGCCAGCGCGGGGGACGGCGGGGCTCCGGCCCCCGATGGGCGCGGGGCCGTTGGGCCTCCGGGTCCGAAGAGCGCCCCTCTGCAGAGCAGCGGGCAGAGATCAAGGCCTGGTTCGCCGGGCGCCTTCCGGACGACTTTTTCGTCGGGGCTCCCGAGGTGACCGTCGACAATGACGAGATCCTCGTCCTCGGGCCGCTGAGCGCGGTGGAACTGGAGGCAGGCGTAACGGCCGAGGCGGCCGCGACCGCCGAGGAGGCGCGGATCGAACGCTTCCGTGAGGACACGAGGGAACACCGGGTCCGCATTGCCGAGGAGGCACAGGCCCGTTTCGGGCGCGTCGTCTCCTGGGGCGCTACGGCCGGCGGGACCACCCGCTTGTTCACCACGGCGAACGTGCCCGTGATGACGCGGCTGCGGATCTCGCAGCGCCAGGTTCTCGACACGCTCATCGACGCCGGCATCGCCCGGAGTCGCAGCGAGGCACTTGCCTGGTGCGTCGAGCTCGTCGGGAGGAACGAAGCGGCGTGGATCGACGAGCTGCGCACTGCGTTCGCCCACGTCGAGGAGGTGCGGGCCCAAGGCCCGAGCGCAAACCGCCCGGCCGATTCCTAAACCGCTCCGGGCGCCTCTGGCGCCCGGAGGACGGATCGTGTAGGAAGCAAGGCCCATGGCCTGGGTCGGATTCGTGATCGGTTTGCTCGTGGTGATATTCACCGTCATCAGCCTGGTCACGACGTTCGTGCTCCCGCGCGGGGGAACCAAGTTTCAACTCCTGCCCCTCCAAGTCGGCCGGGGCGTGCGACTCGGCTTCCTCTTCCTTGCGCGGCCCGCGCGCACCTTTGCCAGGAAGGACGACCTGCTGGCCGCGATCGGCCCCGTCTCGCTGATCACTCAGCTGGCGGTGTTCCTCAGTTTGTTCATCCTCGGCTACGCCTTGATGCAGTGGCCCTGGACGGGCTCGTTTCCCGGCGGGATCAGGGATTCGGCGGCCTCGTTGTTCTCCGTCGGCCTCATCCACCCGAGCGCACGCGGCAACGACGCGTTGGTCGTGCTGGCGGGTGCCACCGGTGCGATCGCAGTCGCCCTCCAGATCGGCTACTTGCCGGCGATCTACCAGGCCTTCAACCGCCGGGAGTCGCTCGTCACGCTCATGGAGAGTCGCGCCGGCGTGCCCGCTTGGGGTCCCGAGGTCCTTATGAGGCACCAGCTCGTCAGGATCACCGACGCGCTGCCAGCCCTCTACGGAGACTGGGAGCTCTGGGCGGCGGATCTTGCCGAGAGCCACATCTCCTATCCGGTGCTCCTCTGGTTCCGCTCTCCGGAACCGGGATTCTCGTGGATCTTGTCGCTGCTCGCCGTGATGGACGCGGCCGCGATGCATCTGTCGATGAGCCCGAGCGTCGCGCCCTCCGAGGCGCGCATGTGCCTGCGGATGGGCTTTACGGCCCTCCGCCGGATCGCCCAGACGCTGCACTGGGAATTCGATGCCGACCCGTCGCCGGAGGGGGAGCTCCAGCTCACCTACGAGGACTTCGCCTACGCCGTGGAGCTCGTGCGGGACACGGGCTTTCCCGTCGAGCAGACGACCGAGGAAGCATGGCGGAACTTCCGCGGCTGGCGGGTGAACTACGAGGCGCTCGCCTACCGCATGGCAGACCGCGTGATCGCTCCCCGGGCACCGTGGTCGGGCGAGCGCCGCCACCTCCCCCTCGAGCTGATGCTCCCCAACCGCCCCCCGCACCGCTCGCCGGAAGGGAAGGTCTTCTACGACCAGAAGCGCCGGCCAGATTACATCCCGGTCGCAAGTGAGCCGGCGCCGTTCCGGCCGGTCCCGTGGCATCGCCGCCACCGAGCTACCGACTCGGACCCCGGTCAGAGCGACCTTTGATGTCCCCGACCCCTGGCTGGCACACTTGCATCGCAATCGAGGAGGGACATCATCCATGGCGACCGCAGAGCTCGACGCCGAATTCCTAGCGCTTCCGCTTGAAAGTGTGCGGTCGGCCGCGCTCGATCGGGCCCGGGCGCTCGGCTGCGAGCACGCCGAGGTGCGTATCGAGCGGATCCGCTCCCAGCTCGTGTTGCTGCGCGACGGCCGCCTCGAGACGTCCGCCGACGACCTCGAGCTCGGCGTCGGACTCCGCGTAGTTCGCGACGGTTCGTTCGGGTTCGCGGCGACGGTCGAGCTCGACGCCGACGCCGCGGCCGGGCTCGCCGACGAGGCGGCCGCAACCGCCGAGGCGACGGCTCCCGCGTTCGGCGAACGCGTCGAGCTCGCGGACGAGCCCGCTCACGGCGAGGCGGTCTGGACCTCGGCCTACGACATCGACCCGGCCGAGGTGCCGGCCGCCGAGAAGGTCGCCCTGCTCGAGGACTGGAGCCGGCGTCTCGAGGGCGCGCCGGGCGTGGACCACGTGACGGCGTACGTGCTCGCCGTCGTCGAGGACAAGCATTACGCGGATCTCGCCGGAACGATCACGACCCAGCGCCGGGTCCGCGTGCACCCGGTCGTGGAGGCGGTCGCGGTCGACGCCGAGGCGGGAGGTTTCGAGTCGATCCGCACCGTGGCGCCGCCGGCCGGCCGGGGATGGGAGTACCTCCTCGGTCAAGGTTGGGACTGGGACGAGGAGCTCTCCCGCATTCCCGACTATCTCGCCGAGAAGCTCCACGCGCCGTCGGTCACCCCCGGGTCCCATGACCTCGTCATCGATCCCACGAACCTCTGGCTCACGATCCACGAGTCGATCGGGCATGCGACCGAGCTCGACCGGGCGATGGGTTACGAGGCAGCCTATGCAGGGACGTCCTTCGCGACCTTCGACAAGCTCGGCAGTCTCCGCTACGGCTCGGAGGTCATGAACGTGACGGGCGACCGCACCGTTCGGCACGGCCTCGCCACCGTCGGCTATGACGACGAGGGTGTCGAGGCGCAAACTTTCGACCTCGTCCGCGACGGCGTGCTCGTCGGCTACCAGCTCGACCGGCGGATCGCCCGCCTTATGGGGCTCGGCCGCTCCAACGGCTGTGCCTTCGCCGATGCTCCCGGGCACACCCCGATCCAGCGCATGGCGAATGTCTCGCTTCGCCCGGCGCCCGGCGCCGGACCGACGACGGCAGATCTCATCGCCGCCGTCGACCACGGCTTCTATGTCGTCGGTGACAAGAGCTGGTCGATCGATATGCAGCGGTACAACTTCCAGTTCACCGGGCAGCGGTTCTTCAGGATCGAGAAGGGGGAGCTCGCTGGGCAGGTGAGGGATCTGGCTTACCAGTCGAGGACAACCGATTTCTGGGGGGCGATGGAAGCCGTAGGGGGGGAGTCCACCTACCGCCTCGGCGGGGCCTTCAACTGCGGGAAGGGCCAGCCGGGACAAGTCGCCCCGGTCAGCCACGGGTGCCCTTCGGCCCTTTTCCGCTCCATCAACGTGCTGAACACAAGAGCGGAGTCGGGCCGATGAGCGCGGGAACGGGTCGCCTGATGCGAGCGCAGAACATCGTGGAGCAGGTGCTCGAGGCCTCCCGCTCGGACGGCTGCATCGTGCTGGTCGACGAGCGAAGCGAGGCCGAGCTCCGGTTCGCCAACAACACCGTGACGACGAACGGGACTCGCCGGGATCGGAGCGTCACGGTGATCGTGCTTCGCGAGGGCGAGGGCGGGACCTCGGTCGGGATTGCGAGCCGGAGCGGGGCCGGCGACGCGATCGACCTCCTCCGTCGGGCCGAGCGGAACGCGGGGGCCGCCCCGCCGGCCGAGGATGCCGCGCCGCTCCTCACACCGTCGCAGGCGGAAGCGGGCAGCGACTTCGGTGACGCACCGCTCACGACGAACCTCGCCGGTCTCGGGGACGTGCTGGTGGGGCTCGGCGACGCGTTCGGGCGGGCGCGCGCCTCGGGAACGAAGCTTGCCGGCTTCGCAACGCACAAGGTATCGACGGTTTACCTCGGCTCATCGACCGGGCTGGCGCTCCGCCACGCCCAGCCGACCGGCAAGCTGGAGGTCGTCGCCAGGTCAGAAGGAGGCGCGCGGTCGGCGTGGGCAGGCACCGGTGCCGCCGATCTCGGCACGGTTCGCCTCGAGGAGCTCGAAGAGCGGCTCGTCCGGCGGCTGGCGTGGGCAGAACGGAAGGTCGAGCTCGAGGCAGGCCGCTACGAGGTCGTCATCCCACCCGACGCCGTCGCCGACCTGATGGTGCTCGCCGGCGCCGCGACCTCCGGCCGAGAGGCGGAGGAGGGGCGCAGCGTGTTCTCGGCGCCGGGAGGCGCCACCCGCCTGGGCGAGTCGCTCTCCCCGCATCCCTTCACACTGCGGAGCGATCCGCTCGAGGAGGGCCTCGAGTGCACGCCCTTCCTCGCCGCGGCGGCATCGGGCCAGGACGTGTCGGTCTTCGACAACGGCCTCCCGCTCGAGCGGACCGACTGGATCCGCGCGGGTCGGCTCGAGCGGCTGCAGTACCACCGGGCCGGCGCGGCGAAGTCCGGTGTCCCGGTCGCGGCGCCCATCGACAACCTGATCCTCGAGCTGCCGGGGGCGACGAGCAGCCTCGACGACCTCGTCGCGCGGACCGAGCGGGGGCTGCTGCTGACCTGCTTGTGGTACATCCGCGAGGTGGACCCGGCGACACTGCTGCTCACCGGGCTCACCCGGGACGGGGTCTACCTCGTCGAGCACGGCGAGATCGTCGGAGCGGTCAACAATTTCCGATTCAACGAGAGCCCGATCGACCTGCTGTCGAGGACGATCGAGGCAGGCCGGACCGAGCGCGCGCTCTCTCGGGAGTGGAACGAATGGTTGAACCGCACAGCGATGCCGGCGCTTCGCGTCGCGGACTTCAACATGAGCTCGGTGAGCCCGGCGACCTAAGGGCCGTGGCGACCTAGGGCGTGTCGGAACGGGAACCGAGCTCGGTCGCGAGCTCGATCAGCAGCGCGGCGCAGCCTGCCTGCACGAGATCGAGGCACGACTCGAATTGGCGCTCGTCGCCGAAGTAGGGATCGGGGATGTCGAGTGACCTGCCGGCGTCCGTCGTTTCGCCCCGCTCCGGACCGCTCAGGCCGCCAGTGCCGGGGTGTGGCGGACGGTTCGCGTAGCTGAGCAGGAGGTGGACCCGTTCGGTGTCCCCGGCCCCCGGCGCTCGACTGCGCAGCCATCTCAGATGGCCCCGGTCGAGGGCGATGACGAGCTCGCGCTCGGCCAACCAGGCCGCTTCGAATTGGCGGGCGCGGTGACGATGGGGCGCGTAGCCGCGCTGCTCGAGAGCGTGCCGGGCTCGCCGGTCGAGTCCCATGCCGACTTCGGCCGCCGTGCCGGCGCTGTCGATCTCGAGCCGTCCGGCGAGCCCGAGGGCTGCTGCCTCGTGACGCAGCACCACCTCGGCCATCGGCGACCGGCAGATGTTGCCCGAGCACACGAAACAGATCCGGAACGCCACGTCCTCATCGTCGCATCCCGAGGCCCGTCGGCGTGGATCCGGGATCCTCAAACCGGTCCCGCTACGCTCCCCCGGGTGAATGCCCTCCTGCCCCTGATCGCGAGCGCGATCTGGGGTTGCACCGACTTCGTCGGGGGGACCCTTTCACGGCGCATCCACCCGCTCGCCGTCTCCGCTCTGGGACAGATCCTGCTGCTTCCGCTGCTGGCGGCGGTGGTGCTCGGCTTCGGCGCCGAGCACAATCGGTCCGGATGGCTGCTCTGGGGGTTCGTCGCCGGGCTGGTGCAGCCGATCGCCCTCGCGTTGTTCTTCGAGGCACTGGCCACCGGCAAGATGGGCGTCATCGCGCCCATCGGGTCGACTGCGGTCGTGGTGCCGGTGGCGATCGGGCTGGCACAAGGCGAACGTCCGGCTGCCCTCCAGCTGCTCGGGATCGCGTTGTGTGTCGTGGGCGTGGTGATGGCGAGTGGCCCGGAGCTCCGCTCCGTCCGCGAGCACGACGCCCCGGGAGGCCGCCGCGCGCTGATCCTTGCGCTGTCGGCCGCATGCGGCTTCGGCATCGTGTTGTACTGCATTGCCCGTGGGAGTCACTTCTCCGCTGGGATGACCGTGCTGACGACGCGCGTCACCATGTTGATCCCCCTGGCGATCGTCTGGTTGGTGACTCGCAGCGTCGGAGGGGTGCGCAAGAGCGACTTGCCCGTGCTCCTCCTCATGAGTGGCGCCGACATCTTCGGGACCGGCTTGTACAGCGTCGCAAGTGGCCGGAGCCTGGTTGCCGTCGTCGCCGTGCTCGCCTCGCTCTACCCGGTGATCACCGCCCTCCTCGCCCGCTTCGTCCATCACGAACGCCTGAAGCCGGTTCAGGTCGCCGGCGTGCTGGTGGCGCTCGCCGGGGTGGCGTTCATCACGCTCGGTTGACGCGCCGCAGCCCCGCGCCGTCGCGTACGGTGGCGCGACGATGAACTCGAACGGCGACCGGACGCTCCTGAGCGTCGATCTCAATGCCGATGTCGGCGAGACCGAAGGAGACCTCGCGTTGCTGGCCGTGGTGACGAGCGCAAGCGTCGCGTGCGGTCTGCACGCGGGCGATCCGTTGACGATGCGACGCACGGTGCACGAGGCGGTCCGGCGGGGCGTCGCCATCGGGGCGCACCCGTCGTACGCGGACCGCGACGGGTTCGGCCGCCGCGAGCTCGGCGCGAGTACCGGGCAGATCGTGGCCGACGTCTGCTATCAGGTGGGCGCGCTGCAGGCCATCGCCTGCCTCGAGGGTGGCGCCGTCGGCTACGTGAAGTTGCACGGCGCCCTCTACCATCGGGCGGCCGTCGACGAGGAGGTCGCACGCAGCCTCGCCCGGGCGCTCGCCACGATCGGCCCGTTCGCCGTGCTCGCGCAGGCGGGGTCCGCCTTCCTTCAAGCCTGCACGGAGTCAGGCCTGGACGTGGCGACGGAGGCCTTCTGCGACCGCGCCTACCGTCGCAACGGGAGGCTCGCCGACCGCGCCGAGCCCGGCGCGGTCATCGAGGACCCGGCTCGGGCGGCAGCTCAGGCTGTCGCCATCGCCTTGCGGGGAAACGTCGAGGTAGCCGACGGAAGCGCCGTAGCGATCGAAGCGACATCGCTCTGCCTGCACGGCGATACGCCGGGCGCCCTCGAGCTGGCCCGCCAGGTGCGCGCTGCTCTCGAACGGGCAGGGGTGAGGATCGCGCCGTTCGCCGTTCTGCGACGGTGACGACCGCGCGGGCGGTTCGGTTCCTCGGTGACGCTGCGTTCCATGTCGAGGCCGCGAGCATGGAGGAGGCGCATGGTCTCGCCTTGGCCGTGCGGCGCCAAGGATGGTCGGGCGTCGAGGAGGTCGTCGTCGGTCACCGGGCGGTCACGGTCGTCGTCGACCCGAACCGGGCGCAGCTCGGCGAGCTCGCCCATGCCGCCGCCACTCTGGCGCCGTCGGGTCCAGGCGAGCTCTCGGCGCGGACGATCGAGATTCCCGTCGTGTTCGACGGTCCGGATCTCGAGGAGGTCGCCAGCAGTTCGGGCACGACATCAAGCGGAGTCTCCGCGGCGATCGTGACGGCGGAGCTCGTCGTCGCGATGGTCGGCTTCGTGCCGGGATTCGCCTACCTCGAAGGCCTTCCGGGACCGCTCGCCGCGGTTCCCCGGCGGGCTTCTCCCCGTCCCAGGGTCGAGGCCGGTGCGGTGGCCATCGGGGGCGGGTACGCCGGCGTCTATCCGTTGGCTACCCCGGGTGGCTGGCAGGTCGTCGGGCACACCGAGATGAGGTTGTTCGACGGCGACACGCCACCTTTCGCGGTGCTCAGGCCGGCAGACCGGGTCCGTTTCCGCGAGGTCGAGAGGAGCCACGCCGCCGGGGGACCGGCGAGGCCGACCGCACGCCCCCCGCTGGTCGCACGCCCGACGCGGAGAGGTGGCGGCCGGGTTCCCTCGGTCCGCGTGCTCCAGCCGGGCATGTGCACGACGATCCAGGATGCGGGCCGCATCGGCGCGGCCGAGCTCGGCGTGCCGCGGGCGGGCGTGGCGGACTCGCTCTCGGCACGGCTTGCCAACCGGGGGGTGGGGAACCTCGAGGTGGCCGCCCTGCTCGAGATGACCCTGACCGGTGCCGTCCTGCAATTCGAGTCGGCTCGGTACGTGGCGCTCGTCGGCGACGCGGGGATCGCCATCGACGGGCGGCCGATGGCGCGCGGAGCGGTTCATCCGGTCGCTGCCGGGCAGATCGTCGAGGTCGGCCCGATCGGCCCGGGCCCGCGCGCGTTCCTGGCGGTCGGGGGCGGGATTGAGAACCCCCCGCTGCTCGGCAGCCGGTCGTCCGACCTGCTCTGCGGGATCGGTCCGGGTCCGCTCGTCGCCGGCGACGAGCTCGCCCTCGGTGAACCGGGTCGGGCGAGAGGCCGTTTCGAATGCCCGCAACGATGCACGACGCTGCGCGTGCTGCCCGGTCCCGACGGGAGAACCCGAGACGGGTTCGCAACCGGCAGCTATGTCGTCGGCCCGCGAAGCGACCGCACCGGTGTCCGCCTCGAGCCCGACCGCCCGCTCCGCCCAGTGGAGGCCGTCGACGGCTCCGTCGCCATGGTGACCGGCGCGGTGCAGCTGCCCCCGGACGGTCAGCCCATCATCCTCGGCGTCGACCACGCCACCCTCGGCGGGTATCCGGTGGTCGCCGTCGTGATCAGCGCGGACCTGCCCCGGCTCGGTCAGCTCCTTCCCGGCGACACCGTTCACCTCGAGCCGGTCGATGCGGCGCAGGCCGCGCGACTCCACCGTGACGGCGAGGCATCGCTCGAGCGCCGTCTACGGGACTGGTACCCGACACAGGCCGGTTAGCGCGCTCGAGGCGCGGGCGAGGCGGCCGCCTACGCTTTGGCCGATGACCGTTTCTCCACCCGTCGACTGGCTCGCGAGGCCGGTGCTGGAGCTCGTCCCGTCCGGCCCGGTCTCCGGCAGCCTCGAATCACCGTCGAGCAAGAGCCTGACGAACCGGCTGCTGGTGATCGCCGCCCTGGCGGAGGGGACGAGCGTGCTCGACGAGGTGCTCGCCAGCGACGACACCATGGCGATGACCTCAGGCTTGCAAGCCCTCGGTGCTCGGATCCGGCGGGTCGGGGACCACACGGAGGTGACCGGGACGGCCGGCCGGCCTTCGGCGGGGGAGGGGGATGGGCGTGGGGCGAGGGTGGGCGCGGGACTTTCGGGAACGACGCTTCGTTTCCTGGCGGCGGTGGCGTTGCTCGCGAGAGGAACCGTTGTCCTCGATGGCGACGAGCCCCTCCGCCGGCGCCCGATCGGCCCCTTCCTGGACGCGTTGCGAGCCGCCGGGGCGGACGTATCGACCGACCACGGCCGGCCGCCGCTGCGCGTCACCAGCCGCGGCTTTGCCGGTGGGCGACTGCGCGTCGACGCCTCCGCCAGCTCCCAGTTCGCCACCGGGATCCTCCTCGTCGGTCCTTATGCCGACAGTGACCTTGTCCTCGAGGTTGACGGCCTGCGCGAGCTCGGCTACGTGCGACTGACGGTCCAGGTCATGGCGCGCTGGGGTGCGTCGGTCGTCGAGGAGGAGCCGGGTCGCTTCCGGGTCGGTGCTCACCTCCCGTATCTCGCAAGGGAAGAGACGGTGGAGCACGACGCGAGCGCGGCGGCGCATCTGTTCGCGCTCGGCGTCGCGACGGGAGGCTCGGTCACCGTCGCCAACGCCTTCGACACCGCCCAGCCCGACGGCCGGATGGCCGAGCTCCTCGCCGCCATGGGCGCCGTCGTCACGCGAGGTCCTGGCGGGACGACCGTCGAGCGAACCGGCGAGCTGACCGGTATCGACGTCGACCTCGGCGGCATGCCCGATCAGGTGCCGACGGTCGCCGTGCTCGGGGCCCTGGCACGAGGCGACACGGTGATCCATGGCGTCGAGATCGCCCGAGGGCATGAGACCGATCGGATACGCGCTGTCGCGACCGAGCTGAGGCGCCTCGGAGCTCGCGTCGAGGAAGAAGCCGGCGGCCTCGTCGTCCACGGCGGCGCGCCGCTGCACGCTGCCCGGGTCGAGACGTATCGCGACCATCGCCTCGCCATGGCCTTTTCCGCGCTCGGAGCGGTGGTGCCCGGCGTGGAGGTCATCGATCCGGGGTGCGTCGCCAAGACCTATCCGCGCTTTTGGGCCGATCTCGTCCGGCTCGGCGTCGGGCTCCGCTGATCGGGGGCGCGAGCCGGCGGCAGGTCCGTCACCGGGCGGCGAGACGCTCGGCGACCACGTCCTCGATGAGGCCGAGCACCTCGGCTCTCGCTCTCTGTTGTCCGACGCGTGCGACGAGGCTGACGAGCTCGAACGGCGCCACACCGCAGTCGGGCGCGGCGTCGCCGACGATGCACAGGACCGGCACGCGCCCGTTCACGCGCCTCGCCAGCCCGCCCACGACCTTCCCGGAGAAGGACTGCCGGTCGAGATAGCCCTCCCCGGTCATCACGAGGTCGGCTACCGTCAGCTTCTCGTCGAGGCCGACCAAGTCGGCGACGAGGTCGAACCCCGAGACGATCTCGGCCCCGAGCGCCGCGAGCCCGCCAGCGAGGCCCCCCGCGGCACCCGTGCCCGCGAGGCCGGTGACATCGACCCCGAACTCCGCCCGGAACTCCGCGGCGATCCGCGCCAGCCGGTCCGCGAGCTCGTCGACCTCTGCCGGCGTGGCTCCTTTCTGCGGTGCGAAGACGGCTGCCGCGTCGAGGAAGGTGGTCGTCACGTCGCACGCGGCGACGAGCTGGGCACCTTGCAGTGCCTCCCGCGACCCGATCGCGCGGAGAGCGCCCGCACCCCCGTCGGTCGTCGCCGAGCCACCGCAGCCGACGACGATCCGGGCGGCGCCCCGCGAGACGGCCCGCAGCACGAGCTGTCCGGTTCCCACGGTCGACGCCTCGACGGCACGGTTGTGCTGGGCTCCACCCGCGAGGGCCAGCCCCGACGCCCGCGCCATCTCGATGACTGCCGTCGGGCCATCTCGCGGAGTGGCACCCGGGACGAGCCGCCATTCGGCCAGGACCGGCGCGCCGAGCGGCCCGGTCACCTCGTCCTGCCGCGCCTCGCCGCCGACCGCGGTGAGCAGGCCGTCGCCCCCGTCGGCGAGGGGGACCTCGGACGCGCTCCAACCGGCACGACGCGCCCCGCGGGCGGCGGCCGCGGCGGCCTGCGACGCGTCGGCGGTGCCCCGGAATTTGTCGGGCGCGGCGACGAGATGGCCCACAGACAGCCCGCCGACTACCGGCCGGGTAGGTGGCGGAGGTGGACCGTCGCCTCGCCGAGGAACTGGTCCATCTTGTCGCGGCGCTCGCTCGCGTCCCGGCCGAGCGTTCGGTCCGGGACGATGAACTCGTCGACGCCGATCTCGGCGTAGCGGCCCATCACCTCGGCGACCTCCGCGGGCGTGCCGACGATGTGCGGCACGGTCAGGCGGTCGGAGCGCCACCGCGTCACCTGCTCCCCGTCGTCGCTCATCATCACGAGCGCCTGCGCGGAGCGCTTGATCGACGCCGGGTCACGGCCGATCTCAGCGCAGTGACGCTCGAGATCCTCGGTCCTGCGTGCGGTCAGATCCGGCAACCCCCAGCAGTTCCATTCGTCGGCGTACCGTGCCACGATCCGCATGGAGATGCTCTCGCCGCTGCCGCCGACCAGCAGGGGCAGCGGTCGCTGGATCGGCTTCGGTTCGCACGGCGCGTCCGTGAGCCGGTAGAAGCGCCCCTCGAAGCTGCTCCGCTCCTCGCTGTGCAGGAGACCGATGACCTCCAAGGCCTCCTCCAAACGAGCCAGCCGCTCGGGAATCGCGGGAAGTTCGCTCCCGTCGGCCCCCTGCCCGTTCGGCTGCCACCCGGCGCCGAGCCCGAGCACATGCCGGCCGGCGGAGAGGTGGTCGACCGTGGCGGCCATGTTCGCGAGCACGGCGGGATGCCGATAGTTGTTGGCGGTGACGAGCACGCCGACGCGCACCCGGGCAACGCGGGTGGCGAGCGCCGCGATCGTCGTCCATGCCTCGAGGCGGGGCGTGGACGTGGGTTCAGCGCCCGGCGTGAAGTGGTCCGCGACGTAGACGGCGTCCCACCCGGTGCGCTCGGCGTGCCCGGCCGCGGCCAAGAGCTCCTCCCATGGCTGTTCCATTCCGAGCCAGATGCTGAAACGCATGCGCGGCCTCCCTCCGCCGAGCCTACGGCGGGGCCTGCCGCGCGGGTAGCGTGCGGGCCTGATGACACGGGTCTTGGCGTCGAGAGACGGGGTTGACTTCGTCGAAGGCCTCCGCCGGCCCAGTGTGACGTGGCCCGCCATGCGCCATCGCCTCCGCCGATGAACGGGGCGGAGCATCGCGAAGTCGTCATCGTCGGCGCCGGCCTCCTCGGGCTCGCGGCGGCCTATGTCCTCGGTGAGCGTGGGCGCGACGTCGTCTGCCTCGAACAGGACGACGTCGGGAGCGAGCGGAGCGGCTCACGAGGTACCTCGAGGATCTTCCGTCTCGGCTACGACGATCCGCTCTATGTCGCGATGGCGGCGCGCGCGGAGCACGACTGGCGGTCGCTCGAGGCCGCGTGCGCCGAACAGCTGCTCGATCCGTGTGATGTGCTCAATTTCGGCGAGGGCCTCGGCGAGCTCATGTCCGCTAGGGACCTGGCGGGCCGGTCGCCCGAGCTCATGGCCCCCGACGAGGTCGCGTCGCGCTACCCCCGGCTCGCGATCGCCGGTCCGGCGGTGCTCGACCCGAGCGGCGGGATCCTGCGGGCCGACCGGGCGCTCGCCGGGTTTCGCTCGGTCATGCGAGCTGAGCTGCGCGAGCGCGTCACGGTCACCGGGCTCGACGACGACGGCTCGACGACGCGGGTGTCGACTAGCGCCGGGCCACTCGAGGCAGGTGTCGTGGTTGTCTGCGCCGGCGCCGGGTCGCGGCAGCTCCTCCGGTCTGCCGGCATCGAGTGCCGGACGGTCGCCACCTCCGAGCAGGTCGCGTACTTCAGCCTTGCTAGCGACGGGCGAGAGGCCCAATCAGGCGACGTCGCCCCGTTGCCGGCGGTGATCGAGCGGCGACGCATCGGATCGGGGGTCAGCACCGGGCCGCACGAGGCTTCCGGGTGGGCAGCTCGGCCATTGCCGGGCGAGTCGCTGCACGGTCCGGGACGCGCCGACCAACTGGCCCTCTACGGGCTTCCGTCGCCGGGACCCGACTGCTACAAGATCGGAGTTCACCACACCGGGCCGGAGGTCGATCCGCGGGCGCCGGCGCCCGCGCCCGACGACGCTTTCACCGAGCGACTGGTGCAGGCTGCCCGCTCGGTCCTCCGCGACATCGATCCGGTCCCACGGCTCGTCGAGCGATGCGTCTACGACAACACCGCTGACGAGCACTTCGTCATCGACCGGATCGGCCGGATCGTGATCGGCGCAGGCACCTCTGGTCACGGATTCAAGTTCGGGCCGCTGCTCGGCTCGTTGCTGGCCGACCTCGCCACCGGGTCGCGACCGACCGTGGCGCTGGAGCGCTTCTCGGCGCGCCGGCCGGCGGTGGCGGGATCTTGAGATCGCGCCAGGTGGAAGAAGTGGCGGGCCGCTGACTGTTCCGATCGAGGCTGCCGATCCTGGCGGGCCGGCGAGGGCGGGACCGCCTAGAGCCCGAGCTCGGCGCTGCATGCGGGCCACTGGCCCCAGCCCGCCATGGCTTGGAGCTTCTCGGCGGCCTGATCCTGCACCGCCGGTGGGGCGTCGCTCGGCAGGCCCGAGTAGCCGATGGCCACCCAGGTCGACAAGGCGAACTGGTAGGCGCCGTAATACCCGTTGCCGCTGTTCTCGCTGTAGTTGTTGCCGGACTCACAAATCCGCAGCTGCAGCCAAACACCGCCCAGATCGCCCCCGCTCGTCGGCGGTGTGGTCGTCGGCGGGGTGGTCGTCGTTGGGGTGGTCGTCGTCGGCGGTGTGGTCGTCGGCGGTGTGGTCGTCGGCGGTGTGGTCGTCGTCGGTGGCGGGGGCGGAGCTTGCGAGGTCGGAGTGACCAAAGGTGGTGATGTGCCTTGGGTTGCGGCTTGTTCCTCAGCGACAAGTGCTTGTGCGGCGGCGTGGGCACGGGCAGCGGCCGCATGGGCGGCGGCGGCCTGCACGGCGTGGAGCCGGATCGCCCGCCATTGCGACGGAAGCAGTCCGTTTACCGGTCGAGTCCCGTCGTGGATGGCCACGAGGTCCGCGGCACGGTCCTGCCAAAACTTTGAGTCGTGCCCACTCGCGGGGACAACTGAGACCTGTGAAGCAGCAGCGCGCTCGCGCGCTGTTCCGGCGAGCCATCGAGCACTGACGGCGCGCGACGGGGCTGACCCACTCGCCCGGTGGCTGAGGTGGGAGGTGGCTCGAACGGGAATTGAGTTGATGCTGCCGGCGCCAGCGGCACCGACGAATGTGGCTATGGCAAGAAAAGCGAACGCGATAAGCGCGATCAGGGGGTGCTTGCGCATCTTGCTCCTCCTTGGAAGTGTCGGAAACCCGGTGGGCTCCAGGTGGATGCGTTGATGCGGGCAAGCCGTCTTCTGCATGCGACTCGCGAAACGGCGCCGGAAGGGCTGGCCGGATCTGGACGTTGGTACGTCCCTACGAGGTGCAGACGGGTGTCGCCCTGTCTTCTCGGTTGTCGCGACTCCTTTTGGCTCCGTTCGGAGCACAGGTCGGGACGTGCGGCGCCGCAAATCGCAGGCCTCGGCGCGCAGGTACCGAGGTATCGAGGCGTGCCGGCGGGGGCGGCGAGAGCCTTGCCCCGACCCGGCGTCGATAGGACCGGGCGTGTCGGCACCGTACGTCGTTGACAGTTGGTGTGTCGCAAACCCTACAGACGCGGTTCTTGATTGCGCAAGTGGATGTCACCTTTGCGATCGGCTCTATCGTCAATGAGGATGACGCGACCGATCTGGGAGGAGCTCGCGCCCTCCCGTTTGCGCTTGCCTGTACTCGAGGGCGACGTGGAAGCGGAGGTGGCGGTCGTCGGACTCGGCGGCTCAGGGCTGACCGCCATCGGCGAACTTCTGGCCCGGGGTGTCGAGGTCGTCGGCCTCGACGGCGGCCGCGTCGCGAGCGGCGCGACGGGTCGCAACGGCGGCTTTCTCCTCGCCGGGCTCGCCGACTTTCCTCATGTCGCGATCGGCAGGTTCGGCCTCGCGGGCGGTCGCCTGCTACCGGGCGACGGTCGCTGAGCTCGAGCGGATCTACGAGGAGTCGCCCGAGGCCGCGACGCGCGTCGGCAGCCTCCGCATCGCGGCCTCGGACGCCGAGAAGGGCGACTGCGAAGCGCAGTACTCGGCCATGGTCGCCAACGGCCTACCCGTGGAGCGCTACGAAGGACCGGAAGGCTCCGGGCTCTGCTTCGCGAACGACGGGAAATTGCAGCCGTTCGCACGGTGCACTGCTCTGGCCGAGCGGGCGATCGCGGGTGGCGCGCGGCTGTTCGAAAACAGCCCCATGCGGTCGTTCGCACCGGGACGCCTCCTCGCAGGCGCCGGATCGGTTGCCTGCAGGTCCGTTCTCGTCTGTGTCGACGGCTCGCTCGAGCGCGTGGTGCCCGCCCTCGCGGGCGCCGTGCGTAGTTCCCGCCTGCAGATGCTCGCGACGGCGCCGCTGAGCGAGAGGATCGCCTCCCGGCCGGTCTACCAACGCTATGGGCTCGACTATTGGCAGCAGCTTGCCAGTGGAGAGATCGTGCTCGGCGGCTGCCGCGACACCGGCGAGGACGACGAGTGGACGACCGAGGCCGCCGTGTCGGAAGCGGTCCAGCGCGGCCTCGACCAGCTCCTCCATTCCGGGCTCGGTATCCACGCGCCGGTGACCCATCGCTGGGCTGGGATCGTCGGCTACACGCCGAGCGGCCTTCCCGTCGTGAGAGAGGTCGCGCCCGAGATGTTCGTCGCCGGCGGCTACAGCGGCACCGGAAACGTAGTGGGAGCCCTTGCCGCCAAAGGGCTTGTGGGACTGGCGCTTGACGGCCGCAGCGAGCTTGCGGCGCTCTTCGACGGTGCTGACTCCTGAAGGCGTGGGCGGGAGACGCGACCCGGCAGGGGTCGCGCGACGTCGGGTCAGCCGTGCAGATCGGAATCGGTGTGCAGGCGTCGGCCGGCTGACTCCACCGCGCCGGCGACCACGTCGGCGACGTCGGGTCGTTGGTCCTCCGAGACGCTCGCGAGCGGGGTCACCACGGCCCAGCCGAGACCCGTCAGTGCCTCGTCGGACTCGTCGTCGTCGGCCGGCTCGCGGAACCGGAGGTCGAGATGGACGTCCGGCCCGCCGTCTTTGGAGCCGGCCGCCCGGATCAATCCCGTCGTCGCGAGCCGCGCCCGCCGGACGCCGCGGATCTGTCCGAGGGGCCGGTTTGGCACGTTCAAGTTGAGGACCGTCCGTGCGGGCGCGCGCTCGAGATGCGCCGCCATCACCACTGCGAGCACGGCCGCGCTCTCGTAGTGCGGGTGGCCGTCGTTGGCGGACTCGAAACCGGACGGTACCGACCCCGCTTGGATGCTCGTCGCGAGCCCTTTGCAGCCGAAATGGACCGCGGTGAGGGCCGCGCCGACGGTGCCGGAGTGCAGCACGGCGCGTCCGACGTTGCGACCCGGGTTGATCCCCGAGGCGACGAGCTCCGGTGGCGGCCCGTATGCGCCGAGGCAGGCGGTGATGACGATCAGTGCCGGAAGCGCGTCCACTCCGAGGGCTTTGATCCCCTCCAGTCCCGGCGGCGCGACCGCCTCGACGTGCAGGCCGCCCCGCATCACGTGCAACGGGCCGACTCCCGCTCCGGCTCCGCTCGCTTCTGCGAGCGGAGCCACCACCGTCACCTCGTGGCCGGCCCCCGCCAGCGCGCGGGCGAGGACGGCGAGGCCGGGCGCGTCGAACCCGTCGTCGTTGGTCACGAGAACCCGCATGGCCGATGCTCCTCCCGAGTGGTCGCAGGTTGGCCGAGAAACGAGGCCGGTCGCCGGGCCGCCAACCGGACGAGCTGTGGACGGGGCTGCCAGGTACGATACCGCCGTGCTCCCGCTGTCAGGCGAGCAGGTCGCGCTCGCACGCGGAGACCTGAGTGCCGTGGTTACCGAGGTCGGTGCGACGCTCCGCTCGTTTCGAATTCGAGGCGAGCCGGTCATCTGGGAGTTCCCCGAGGACGAGGTGGCCTCCGGTGGGCGGGGACAGGTGCTCGCCCCGTGGCCGAACCGGCTGGAGGACGGCTCGTACCGTTTCGAGGGCACGAGCGGCAAGGCAGCGCTCGACGAACCGGAACGGTCCAACGCCATCCACGGCCTCGTCCGCTGGATGCCGTGGTCGCTCGAGGAGCGTTCGGGGGAGCGGGCGGTGCTGTCTTGCGTCGTCCACCCGCAGCCGGCCTACCCGTTCCGAATCCGTCTCGAGCTCGACTACTCGCTCGGCGACGAGGGGCTCGAAGTCACCTGCGCGGCGACGAACACCGGCCGCGGCGTGGCTCCGTTCGGTCTCGGCTTCCATCCGTACCTTCTCGCGGACCCCGGCGGCATAGACGAAGCCGCGATCGCCCTTGTGGCAGCGCGGCGCCTATTGCTCGACCACCGCGGACTGCCCATCGGCGATGAATCGGTCACCGGTTCGGCTTTCGACCTGGACGGTCGGCCGCTGCGGGGCCTCGCGCTCGACGACTGCTTCACGGCTCTCGCAATCGGCGCCGACGGCCGCTGGCGAGCCCGGTTGGAGCAGGAGAGCCGTCGCTCTGAGCTCTGGGCGGACGCCGTCTTCGCCTACGCGATGTGTTACACGGGCGACTCGCTCGGAAACGCTGCCGACCGCCGGCGGGCGATGGCAATCGAGCCGATGACCTGCCCGCCGAACGCGCTCCGTACGGGCGTCAGCCTGATCGAGCTCCAACCGGGCGAGCCGTGGCAGGCGAGTTGGGGCATCGCCTGCGTGCCCCGCTGATCGCCGGCCCGGCCGGCGAGGCGCTCAGAGGACCGTGACGAGGGTCCCGAGCGGAGTGAGCGGGAACATCGTCGCCGCGTCGGCGTAGGTCATCTCGACACAGCCGAGGCTCTGCGGGAAGCCGTAGCTGGCACGCAGGAAACCGTGCAGGGCGTCGCCACCGTTGAAATAGCTCACATCGGGGATGCCGGGGTCGCTGTAGGGGGTCCCGTCCGGGTTCTTGCCGCTCATCGTGGTGACGAGGTAGCGGGCGTAGACGGGATAGGTGCCGAGGGCGGTGGGCGCCACGGAGATGCCGGTGTTCACCGTCGCGCTGAATATGTTCTTGCCGTTGCGCCAGACCGTGGCGGTTTCCGGCACAACCTGCGAAACAGCGACGTAGTCATACGGCGTGGTGGTCATCTGACGCTTCGCGACGGCCTCGAGGAGGGCCGCCCACACCTTGGGACCGGCGACGCCGTCGGTGGTGAGGCCCATTGCGCTCTCGAACGCCATGACGGCGCCGGTCGTGATGACGTTCGGCTGCCCGGGCTTCCAGAGTGTCGCCAGTGAGGCGGGGGTATTGCCGAAACGCCACACGAAGTGGCCGGCAACGGGCTGGACCGGGACCTCCGCCGCGACCGCAGGCTCGGAGTCGATGGCCGGCGGCGGAGGCGGGGGGGTCGTGGTCGTGGTCGAGGAGACGGACTGGCGGAGGGTCGACGAAGAGGTGTTGCCGGCAACGCCGCTCGCCGTCGCCTTTCTGGCCGGGACGAACTGGAGCGGAAGGTAGCGGAGCTCGGCGAGGAGCTGCTGCAGGCGCAACTCGGAGCCGCCCTGGATCGCGAAGTGGTTCTGCAGTGTGGCCGAGAGGCTCTGGCCGTATCGGCTACGGATCCCGGACGGCCCGCCCGGAACGCTGACCTGCACTTTGGTGTAGGGAGGGAAGAAACCTCGGGGCACGAAGCGGACTGCCTTCGGCCCGACCCGCACCCACTGTCCCGGCGGCGCCGGCGAGACCGTCGGGAAGGGGCTGTCGGCCGCCAGCGGCTGAGAAAAGTCCACCGTGACGATCGTGTCGAAGGAAGCAGTCGTCGAGCCGGCTGTCGGCGAGACCGCAGTGATCCGCAACGGCGCCGGCGGGACCGTCGTCGTCGTCGTCGAGTTCGAACCGCTGTGGGTGGACGTACCGGGGCTGCCCCCCGCGCTGGCGTGACTCCGTCTCTGCAGCGCGATCGCGGTCCCGAAGCCGCCCAGGGCCACGACGACGACGAGGCCGGTTACCACGCCAGGGGCGCGTAAACGTCGCCTTCCGTCAGTGGTTCTTCGATGCAGACCTGCGCCCATAGCGGGCTCCAACCCTCGTAACGGCTGATTCGGATTGAACTATAGACCGGTTCTGACAAGCCTGGAACGCGACGCCACTGCCTCAGACGCCCGCCGCAACGCCTCCCGGCGCCGTCGGCGACGAATCTTCGACGAGGGCGACGGGGCGCTCTCGAGGACCTCACAGAGGCGAGCGACGCCCGCCGACGGCTGGGGGCGGGTACCGTGCTATTTATGATCGAGCCGAGAAGTACCCAGGGAGGACTACGTCCCGGGCACAAGCTCACCGTCGTCGCCGCCGCTGTCGTCGCCGCCATCGTCGTGTATCTCGCCTTCGGTTGGATCGTCGGCCTCGTCGCGTTCCTTATCAAGACCGCCGTCGTCGTCGCCGTCATCGGCGGGGTGCTGTACCTCGTGCTCCGGCGCAGCCGGCGCCGGCTCTGACGCACCGCCGACCTCCGGGCCGGCGCCGAGCGGGCGGTCGCCTGCGCATGGAGGGCCTGGTGCGCGAGCCGGGTGGCTAATTCCGTCTACCGAATGAAACATGCACGTAGACGCTCGCATTCCAATACACTGTCGGTGGAGCTGCCGTCCCTCGCAAGAGGCACTCCGTGACCACCCCCGGTACCTCGGGTCCCGGGGGTGGTTCGCGCCCGGACTTCGAGGTGAGCAGCGGAAGGCGAGGTAGGCCCGGTGAAACGAACGATCTCCGCGCTTTTTCGCCAAGCCGTCGACGACGTGCCCGGCAAGCTTTGGCTGTTCGGGGAGGACGGCAGCAGGCGAACCTACGGTGAGGCACTCCAGCTCGTCGAGCGGGCAGCGAGCTGGTTCCGCGCCGCCGGCGTCGGTCGCGCGGACCGGGTGCTCGTCACCGCGGACAGCACGCCCGCCTACCTTCTCTGCTGGCTCGGCCTCATGGAGATCGGTGCCGTCCAGGTCGCCGTGAACCCGGCAAGCTCCAAAGAGGAGCTGATCGGACTCATCCGCCAAGTCGACCCGCGGCTCGTCGTGACCCATCAGGCCCTCGTGCCGGTGGTCGACGGAGGTCTCCGGCTGGTCGGATCCGCCGCGGGGCGCGCCTGCGTCGAGGAGCTCTTCGATGGCCCGCCCGATGGTCATGGGCCGTCCGATCTCGATCCGGAAGACATCGCGGTCATGATCCCGACATCGGGCACGACGGGGCGATCGAAGTTCGTCATGCAGACCCATCTCGCCTACGTCATGGCCGGCGAGGGCTTCCCTTACTGGCTCGGGCTCACGAGCGACGACCGTCTCATGACCTCGCTGCCCTTGTTCCATATCAACGCCCCGGCCTATTCGGTACTCGGGTCGCTGTCAGCTCGGGCGAGCCTGGCGCTCCTGGCAGGTTTCTCCGCCAACCGCTTCATCGAACTGGCCCGCCGGTTCGAGGCGACCGAGTTCAACGCGATCGGGGCGATGCTCGAGATCCTGATGCGACAGCCGCCCAAGCCGGATGACGGCGACAACGCGCTGCGCCTCTGCTACACCGGGCCCTCGCCCGATCGGGAGCGCCAGCTCGAGATCGAGACGCGTTTCGGCTTCGAGATCGTGTGCGGATACGCCCTCTCCGAGTCGCCCTACGGCTTGATCTGGTCGCACGCGACCCGGCCCTACGGCACCCTCGGAGCGGCGCGCCAGCATCCGCAGCTCGGCCACGTCAACGACGCACGGGTCGTCCTCGAGGGCCGCCCGGTCGATCCGGGCGAGGTCGGCGCTCTGGAGCTCCGCAATCCGGCCATCATGCGCGGGTACTTCGAGATGCCCGAGGAGACCGCAGAGGTCCTGGTCGACGGGTGGCTCCGGACCGGAGACCTCGTGACCGACAACGGCGACGGCACCTACACCTTCGTCGGTCGCGAGAAGCAGGTGATCCGCCGGCGAGGCGAGAACCTGTCGCCGGCAGAGGTCGAGGCGGTGCTCGAACGTCACCGCGACGTGGCCGAGGCGGCGGTCGTAGGCGTGCCGTCGGAACTGTCCGAAGAAGACATCAAGGCCTTCGTGATCCCGGCACCGGGCAGAGAGGTCGTTGTCGCGGAGCTGCACGGTTTTGCTAGCGAGCGGCTCGCCCGATTCAAGGTCCCGAGGTACTTCGAGATCGTGCAGGAGCTGCCGCACACACCGACCGGACGTCTCGCCAAACATCAACTCTTCTTGGACCGCACGACGGAGGAGGTCGATATGGAGCGCCGTGAGGAGGCGGTGGCGCCAGCGGGTCCGCCGGCCGGGCCGGGCGACTTCCTGCAAACCTGGATCGGATCGTCGACCGCCGACCGGATCACCATCGCCGGCCGCGATCTTGCCGAGGACCTGATGGGCCGGCTCAACTTGACCGAGCTGGCCTACCTGCTCATCACCCATCGTGAGCCGACGGCGGGCGAGCGCAGGATGCTCGACGCCGTCTTGGTTTCGCTCGCGGATCATGGCCTCACGCCGAGCGCTCTCGCCGCCAGGCTGACCATCACGGGCGCGCCGGAAGCCATCCAAGGGGCCGTGGCGGCCGGTCTGCTCGGGGCAGGGAGCGTCTTGCTCGGCCCGGCGGGCGACGCGGCAGAGTGGCTGGCGGAAGCGCTGCGCGACAGCGATGACGCCCCGTTCGACGACGAGTGGCTCCGGCGCATCGCCGAGTCGGCGGTCGATGACCGGCGCCGGGCCGGTGAGCGCATCCCCGGCCTCGGCCACCCGGTCCACCGCCTGCGAGACCCGCGGACCGAGCGGATCTACGCCCTCGCCAGCGAGGAGGACCTCCTCGGACCGCACCTTCGGCTCCTGCGAGTTGTGGCCGAGGTCCACGGAGAGGTGACCGGCCGGCAACTGCCGATCAACGGCGCCGGCGCCGGTGGGGCGGCCTTGGTCGATGTCGGCCTTCCGCCGGCCAGCGTGCGCGGCTTTGTGCTCATCGCGAGGACGGCGGGGCTCGTCGCCCACCTCGTGGAGGAACAGCAGCACCCGATCGGGATGCCGCTCTGGCTCGAGGTCGAGCACCGTGCCTCCGGCGCTGCCGGCGCTGCCGGGGCGCACACTGAGTCCGGCTAGCGGCGCTACGGGCCAAGTCTCGCGTCGATACCGCCCGTCGTCTCGTTGGCGCGCACCCGCACCAAGGTGGCGGTCGATTCTGAGCGCTTTGCGTCGTACCACTGCGTCCCGAAACGGCCCTTGCTGCCGCACCCCGTGGTGAACTCGATCTGGTAGGACCCCGGCAGGAGCTGTGCGAGCTCGTAACTGCCCCTGGCCGTGATCGCGACCTCGTAGGGACCGGGGCTGGTCGCGCTGTAGGCCTCTACGCAGATGCCGGCCAGCTTCGCCCCGCCGGAGCCGGCGCTCACCACTCCGGAGACGGTCCCATCGCGCGCCATCTCGATGTTGACGCCCGATCTGGTCTTCCCTGCAGTGACGGTGACGCGGGTCGCCGCCTCGACGGAGGACTTCGAGCGGTACCACTCGGTGAGGTAGTTGCCGAGGTTCACGTCGCTGCAGTCGTTCGTCGAGACGCTGACGGTGTACTTCCCTGAGCCGAGCCCGCCGACGGTGTATCCGCCCGTGACCGAAGTCGCCGCCGAGCCGGAGTCGAGTGCTCCGACGACGGAGACGCAGACGCCGAGCATCGGCCCCGCCGCGCCCGTGACCGTGCCCGAGATCGTCCCGCCGGAGGCCATCTCGGCGTCGACGCCCGATGTGGTCCTGCCGGCGGTCACGTGGACCGAATCCGCAGTGGCGCTCGACGGCTTGTCCTTGTACCACTGTGCGAGGAGATTGCTCGAGTTCCCGCAGCCGGTCGAAAACGAGACCGTGTACCTGCCCGTACCGAGATCGTCGACCGCGTACGTGCCGGAGACGGTCGTCGTGGCCACTCCGAACGCGTTGGCACCGTTGACCGAGATGCAGATCCCCGCCAGGGCGCGGCCTCTGACATCTGTCACCTTGCCGGCGATGGTCCCGCCCGGCGGCAGCCTGGCGTCGATGCCGGACGCGGTCCTTCCCGCCCTCACCTTCACAGTCGTGGCGGTCGTCAACGAGGACTTGTCCTTGTACCACTGAGCGCTGTAGTTGCCGGTGGCGCCGCAATCGGGTGTGAAGTCGACGAGGTAGGTGCCGGTCGCGAGCCCCGCGACCGAGTACGTACCGTCACCGACGGTCGACGAGGAGCCGCCGCTCGTGTCGCCGTTCCTGTAGACGACGGTGACGCAGATGCCGGCGAGCGCGGTCATAGCGGTGTCGGTGACCCTGCCCGAGATCGAGCCGGCCACGTACATTCTGACCCCGATGCCAGAGGTCGTCCGGCCGTCGGTCACCCTGACCTTGGACGCCGAGGAAAGGCCGATTTTGCCCTTGTACCATTCGGTCACGTAGCTGCCCTTGTTGGCGCAGCCGGAGAAATAGTCCACGGCGTAGGTCCCCGTCGTCAGCCCGGAGATGTGGTAGTCGCCGTTGCCGGCGGTGGAGGTCGACCCCGAAGTCGACCCGGAGGTGAGGCCGGATGCCTCGACGCAGATCCCGAACAGGCTCCTGCCGGCCGTATTCGTGACATGGCCGGAGATCGTTCCCCCGAGGGTCAGGCTCGCGTTGACCTGCGTCGTGGTCTCTCCGGCGATGACCGACACCGGGTTCGCGAGGCCATCGGCGTACGACTGCGAGACGTAGCCCGCCGTGTTGCCGCAGAAGGTGACCGTGTAGGCACCGGTCGGAAGATTGAGCACCGAGTACAAGCCCTTGGCCGACGTCGTCGCGGATCCCGTCGAGCCGTTCTGACTGCTGACCGTCACGCAGAGCCCCTCAAGGGGCTTGCCCTTCGTGTTGGTGACTTGACCCGAGATCGCTCCCCCGACCGGCATCTTGGCGTTGACGCCGGAGGTCGTCCTCCCGCCCGTCACCGCCATGCCTTTGGCCGAGCTGTACGTCGCCGAACCACCGGACCACTGCGGGGCATAGTTCGCCTTCTCGTTGGAGCAGTTCGAGAATCCGACGGCGTAGACGCCAGCCGGCACCATCGGGATCGAGTACCGCCCGCCGGGCAGCGTCGCTCCGGACGTCGAGAAGAACGCGCTGCCCTCACCGACGGCGTTGACCTGGACGCAGATCCCCGCCAGCCCGGCGCCGCTCGTGTTCGTGACCCTGCCGGCGATGGTTCCACCGGGAAGCATCCTCGCGTTGATGCCGGAGAGGGTCTCGGCAGCGGCCAGCGGCACCGGAGTGGCGGTCGTGACGGTCGGCTGTCCCTTGTACCACTGCTCGAGGTAGTTGCCGCTGCTCGCCTCGAAACTGACCGTGTAGGTATCGGCTGCGAGGCCGGTGATGGTGTAGGTGCCGTTCGCCTGGGTCACGGCCGAGCCGAAGCCGATGCCTGCGCCCTGGGCCTGGACGGAGACGCCGGAGAGGGCCTTGCCGGCAGAATTCGTGACTTTGCCACTGATCGTCGCGCCGGCAAGCAGCTTGGCGCTGATTCCCGTCGTCGTTGTGGTGCCGACCACCTTGACGGGCGTCGCCGTCGCCTCGGAAGGCTGGCCCTTGTACCACTGGGCAAGGAAATTGCCCGCGTTGCCGCACTCGGCCCCGGGCGAGAACCCGACGTCGTAGGTGCCGGAGCCTAGGCCCGTCGCCGTGTAGGAACCTCCGGTCACGGTCGTGGCGAAGCCGCCGCCGGTGGTCGGTTGGACGCCGTCGACCTCGATGCAGATCCCCGACAGGCCCTTGTTCGACGAGTCCGTGACGGTTCCCGAGATGGCGCCCGTGGACGTGGTCGAGATCATGGGACCGCGACCAGAGCGCACTCCGCCGGCCGCGGTCGCCGACCGATCGGCGGTCAACTGACGATGAGAGGCGGCGGCGGGCGGAGTCGCCAGGAACGACACGCTGGCCGCCGTGGCAAGTAGCAGGGAAGCGACGGCAGCGCCACTTCTGGACGCGTAGTCGTCCATGACTGCCATCTCGGCCCCCCATCACAGCGGACCTGGCCCGGCGGAGGCACCGCGGCCAGGTCCACCCTGCTCGCTCCCAACACCATGGCAAGCCCGCCGCCCAGGCGCAAGGGAAAATCCCATCGTCACCCGACAGGCCCGTTCCGGGGCTCAGGACGCCGGATTCTCGATCATCGATTCGAAGAGGATGGCACCGGTCGCGTTGTCGCGCACGAGGAAAAGGAACGGATGATCAATGACCACTCGCTGCAGGACTTCGACTGCGGAGGTGGACACGCCGACTCCGGTCGCCGCAGCCGCCGTCGTACCCTTGGGCGTGACCTGCAGATAGGCGCGCTGCTCGACCGTTTGCACCGAGAGCGGCGGGCTCGCCGCGATGCCGCTGAAGTCGGCCCCGGGTCCGAAGGCGGCCGACATCCCCATCGACGACAGCGTTGGATTCAAGTGATTGTCCGAACGGAGGGTGAATGTCGGCATCGTCAAGCCGATAGGGCGGGAAGACAGGCCTCCGAGGAGGCGGTTGAGCGAGGCCGGCGTGAGGGAGGCGACGAAGCTCGAGAGCGAGGACCGGGTCGGCATCACCACGAGCGCGCTTAGCTGGTGGCCCACGTAGGGAAGCTCGACCGCGGTGTAGCGGTGCGTGATCGACAGGGGTACCGTCAGCGGGTTGCCCGAGCTGTCCGGCGTCGAGCTCATGAAGGGGACCGCTTCGGTCCCGCCCGAACCCAGGTGGAACGGCTCCGGCCGGACGGCGGTCGCGAACTGGTACGCCCAGTCGGCGTGGAAGAAGACGGCGTCGGCAAGCACCAGCCGCGTCTGTCCGTCGAGGGCACCGGGACTGAAGAGCTCCTTGATCAGGCCCTTGGTGTTCTCGCTCGTCCACTGGTTGATGGCGCTCAAGGCGCCGGCCAAGTCGTTCTCGAAGTCGACTCGCCACACTCCGGTGCCGAACTCGCTCGAAAGCGCCCGGACAAAAGCGGAACGGACTGCCAAGCCCTGCTGGATCCACACCGCGTTCGCGACGTCGAGCTCCGGCCGCCGGGCGGCATTCGTTCCCACGGGCGAGGTCCCGGCGGCGACGAGCGTGGCAAGGCTGTGCCATCCGGCGGCTTGCTGGCTGGCGGAGAGGCCCTCGCTGCGCAGGGTGGCGGCGATTCCCTGCTCGGTCGATCCGGCGGCACCAAGCTCGAGCATTGCGAGCGCCGTCGCCAGACTGGAGGGCGAGACGAGCTGATTGTTCGAGTCGCCCGAGCCCGCCAGGCGGCTGAGCAGCTCGAGCGAGAACGCCACTTCGGAGCTCTCCACTCCCTTCACCACCGGCGCGGCCGGCGCGGCCGGCGGGGCTTGCTCCGCGGTCACCTCGTACGCGGCGCCGATGCGGTCGGAGACCACGATCTGGCCCGGTTTCGCGGCACGGCCGGTGAGGACGATTCCGCCGAGCGCGACCGCGACCGCCACCGCCAGCGAACCGCCGGCGCCGACAAGGCGATGACGGCGTATCGCTGCGCTGCGGCGCTTCGCCCGGGCGAGCAGCTCTTCGGGATTTGTCGGAGAGTACCGAGGTGCTGTCGGCTCAGGCAGGGAGCTCATGGACGTAACCCTCCTCGAAGTCGGTGCCGATATTGGCGCGCAACGCTGCAAGCGCTCGATGGATGTGGGTCTTGACGGTGCCGGCCGATACCCCGAGCGCCACCGCGACCTCTGCTTCGGGAAGGTCGCACAAATAGCGCAGGACGATGGTCTCCCGTTGGCGGCGCGGCAGACGGACGAGCGCTGCCGCGAGGGCGATCCGCAGCACGACGTCGTCACCGTCGTCCCGCTCGTGCGCCGGCGCCGGCGCCGGGGGTTGGCGGGGCACATGACGGAGCGCCTCTCGCGAGGCGACCTTCAGCACCCAGGCGTCTCGCCACGGGAGCGGCTGGACCCGCGCCCAGCGCACATGGGCGCGTGCGAGCGCCTCGACGGCGACGTCCTCGGCGGTCCAGGGATTGCCAGTCAAGCGACGGGCGACCCGGATTGTCCGAGGGAGCATCCGCACGAAGAAGTCGTCGAATTCCTCCTTCTCGTCCGCAATCGGGGCGGCAGCTTCCGTCATCAATTCATTAAAGGCGCGCAAGGGTCGGTTTCGTTGACGTCGATCGCCGTGGTGAGCGCGAGCGCGCACGGTCGAGCGGCATCCGCTTCGCCGAGCGAGGAGGGGCGCAGACGGTGAAACCCGCGATCGCCCGGCGCGGTCGGGGCCTGGGCGAGACGCGCGGTAATCTTGCGCACGTACGACCAACCAGGAGCGAGGGACTGGAATGGTGGTTGCGGATATCTACCCGGATCTGCTCGGTCGCCAGCAGGCGGAATTCCTGGCCGAGCTGTACCCGGCTGTTCGCCGGCTGCGGTGGACCGAAGAGCGCCTCGTCAACGAGCGGGAGCGCCGCCTGCGGGAGTTGCTCGCCTGGTCGGTCGAGCGGTCCCCGTTTCACGCCAAACGACTTGCCGGCATCGATCCCAACCGCTTCACCGAAGCCGATCTGCCGGCGCTCCCCGTCATGACCAAGGCCGACCTGATGGGCAACTTCGACGAGGTCGTCACCGACCCTGCGCTCACCCTCGAAGTCGCCAACGCTCACGTCGAAACGCTCACAGAGGACGACTACCTCCTCGGCCAGTACCGGGTCGTCGCCACCAGCGGATCGACCGGCGCCCGAGCGCTGTTCGTCTACGGCTGGCAGGAATGGAACAATTTCGTACTCGTCGTCACCCGGTGGCCCAGCTTCGACGGCAGCCTCCCCGACGACGCCCCGGTCGGCTCGCTGTTCGCCTCCAACACGCGGCACGTGTCGGGCGCGATCCAGGCGTTCCTGAAGGGCATCGCCAGGAACGGGTCGCCCCAGCTGACGCATCTCCCGGCTTCATTGCCGCTTCCCGAGATCGTCGCCGGTCTGAATTTCGCGCAGCCGGGCGTATTGCGCGGATACCCCAGCGCGGTCCATCTTCTGGCCCTCGAGGCCAAAGCCGGTCGTCTCACGATCAATCCGCAACGGATCGCGACCGGCGGCGAGCAGTGCACCGAGGCGATCCGGGCGGCCGTGGCCGAGGTGTGGGGGCTCGAGATCTACGACTTCTGGGGCTGTTCGGAAGGGGTGTCGGCGTTCCCGTGCGGCGTCGGCGAGGGCATGCACCTTCCCGACGACCTCACCATCCTCGAGCCGGTCGACCGGTACGGCAACGTGGTTCCCCCGGGACAACCAGCCGACCGGGTGCTCCTGACCAACCTCTACAACCGCACGCAGCCGCTGATTCGCTACGAGATCACCGATGCCGTCACGGCTGTGGCCGGAGCCTGCGAATGCGGTTGCGCTCACCGGCGGATCACCGATCTGGCCGGTAGGACCGATAGCGCCTTCGTCTACGACGACGGTGTCGCCGTCCATTGGCTGGGCATGACCACGGTGCTCTTGAGCGATCCCGACGTTGTCGAACTTCAGGTCACACAGACGACGCGGGGAGCGGACATCTCGGTCGCGACCAAAGGAGCGTGCAACCTCGAAGGCCTGCGGCGCGGCCTGGTGGAGCTGATGAGGAAGTCAGGACTCGGCGAGCCGGAGGTGTCGATCCGAGAGGTGGACGCCTTGGACCGACTGTGGTCCGGGAAGCTGCGCCAGTTCCAGCCACTGTGAGCCTTGCGGCACCTCCTCATAGAGGACGACCTTCGGGCTCCGCCCGCGGAGCGCGAGAATAGATTCATGCGTGAGATTGCTGGCAGGGTCCGCGAAGAGCTTGCCGCGGGCCGGAGTGTGCGGGTCGGTCGCGTCGTCGATTTCAAAGGATTCGGCGGGAGGAGGGCGGGCGAGGCAGTCGCCGTGTTCCAGAACGGGCCGGCGAGCGGCTCCCTCCTCGGTGGAGCGGCGGACGCGGCGATCGCGGCGAGCATCGCAGGGACGAGTCCTGCGGTCCTCTTCGAGCTCGGCGTGGGCGACAACGACGCCGTGGCCGCCGGGCTCGCGTGCGGCGGCGTTGCGACTGTGCTCGCCTCCGACGCAGCGACGATCCCGGTTGAGCTCTGGACGGCGCTCGAGCACGGCTGGCCGGTGGCGCTCGTGACCCGGGCGGACGGGGATGCCGCCTCGAACCCGCTCGTTCTGGTGGATGCTCCAGCAACCCGGACGATCGAGCGCCATGGCTCGCTCGGTGACGCCGCCGCCGACGAAGAAGCCTTCCAGACCGGCCGCCAAGCGCTGCGTCTCGGGCGCGACTCGGCGCAGGTCCAGCTCCAGGGAAGCTCTCGGATCGTCGTCGAGGCCTATTTCCCCACGACCACGCTCGTCGTCGTGGGCGAGGGCCAGCTCGCCGACGCGCTCGCCGCCCAGGGAGCGTTGCTCGGCTGGTCGACCGCCATCGCGAGCACTTGGAACGACGCCAGCGCGGAACGAGTCCGCTCGCTCGGCCGGCCCGACGCCGTCGTCGTCTTGTCGCACGATCCCGAGGTCGGTCCGCTGGCGCTCGCCGCTGGCCTCGCCACGGGCTGCTACGTCGGCGCGCTCGGCTCCCGGCACACCCAGTCGGCACGCCGCGAGACCCTTCGCGCCTACGGGCTCGACGACGACGTGATCGACCGCATCCACGGTCCGGTAGGGCTCGATCTCGGCGCCCGAACTCCCGAGGAGACGGCGGTCGCCGTCGTGGGCGAAATCCTCGCCCACCGGTCCGGCCGCTCCGCGGCGAGCCTCCGGTCGTCCGCCGGCCCGATCAACGGCTAGGGCCTCGGCGATCGGGATGATCGGGGCTAGAATCGCGGGTGATGGTGCACCGGCAGGAAGGTAGCGACAGATGACGCGTCAGTCGGACGAAGCCCTCGAGGTTCTGCGCGGGGTATGGGATGGCCAGGGTCAGAGCAAGGCCGACCTCGATGCCGCCTGCGGTCCGAAGAAGGTCTGCAAGAGAATGGTGGACGTCGGTTTCGATGGAATGGCGGGCGAAGACGGCGACCTGCGTGCGGCATGGAAGGCTAGGCTGCTGCGGGAAGGCAAGCTGAGCTCCGAGGCAGGCAGCATCCGGGATCTGGTCCTCGGCTCCCAAGAAGCCCGCTGACGGCAGGCCCGCTGAGACCCGGCTGCCGGCGGCAAGGAGAGCCGCATGGACGGTCCGGACACAGTCGGCAAGCTCACCGAGACCTTGCGGCAAGGGGGTTACCTGGCTGACCGCGGCTTGGCGACCGCGTTGTTCGTTTCCCTCTCCTTGCAACGCCCGATCTTGCTGGAGGGTGAGGTCGGGGTGGGCAAGACCGAGGTCGCGAAGGCGCTCGCGACGATGCTCGGCCGGAAGCTGATCCGGTTGCAGTGCTACGAGGGCATCGACACGAACCAGGCCCTCTACGAGTGGGACTACGCCCGCCAGATGCTGCATATCCGGGCGTTGTCGGAGCACCAGATCGCCGACGAGGACGCGGTCGAGAAGCTGTTCGGCTTGAAATTCCTGCTGGAGCGGCCCTTGCTCGAGGCGGTGCGCGCCGGCGACCAGGCGGTCCTCCTGCTCGACGAGGTGGACCGCGCCGACGACGAGTTTGAGGCCTTTCTCCTCGAGTTGCTCTCCGACTTCCAGATCACGATCCCCGAGATCGGCACGATCAAGTCCGACAGCGCGCCGCTCGTGATCCTTACCTCCAACCGCACCCGTGAGCTGCACGACGCGCTGAAGCGCCGCTGCCTGTATCACTGGATCGGCTACCCGACACCCGAGCGAGAAGTGGAGATCGTGCTCATCCGCGCGCCCGGCGTCTCCGAGACGCTGACCCGCAAGGTCGTCGCCGCCGTCAACCGGCTCCGCGACCTGGACCTTGCCAAGCCGCCGGGGGTCGCTGAGACGATCGACTGGGTGCGCACACTCGAGGTCCTCGGGGCGACCGATCTCGACACCCAGATCGCAGACGACACCCTCGGGGCGGTCGTGAAGGAACGCGACGACCTCGACCTCGTGCGCGAGAACCTCGACGAGATCACGCTCGGTGCCTGAGCCGGACCGTTTCGTCGGCGCTCTGGTCGACTTCGCGCACGAGCTCCGGTCGTCCGGGCTCGCCGTCGGCTCGGGGGACGTACTGACCTACTGCTCGGCGATGGCCCCGCTCGACCCCTCCGACCTCATCGACCTGTACTGGGCCGGGCGCACCACCCTCGTCACCCGGCGCGACGACATCGCCACCTACGACGAGGTGTTCCATAGGTTCTTCCTGGGCGGCGCCAATCCGGGCCCGGAGGTGCTGTTGATCAGGGCCCGGGTCGCGGCCGAGTCGGAGGCGATGCTGACGGTCCCGGCCACCGACCCGGACGGGGAGGCGGGCGAGGAGGAGGCGACGCTCGGCCTGCTTGCCTCCGATGCGGAGACGCTCAAGCACAAGTCTTTCGCCACCTGCACCCCTGCCGAGCTGGCCGCGGTTCGGCGCATCATGGCCCGGATCCGGCTGACCCCGCCGAAACGGCGGACGCGACGCACCGCACCGGCACGCTCGGGACGCGCTCTGGACATGCGCCGGATGATCCGGGAGTCGATGCGCATGCAAGGCGAGCCCGCCGAGCTGCTCTGGCGCCGGCGGCGGGTCCGGCTGCGACCGCTGATCCTCATCCTCGACGTCTCGGGGTCGATGGCCGACTACTCCCGCAATCTTCTGCAGTTCGCCTATTCCGCCAAACGTGCGACGTCGAGAGTCGAGGTGTTCTGCTTCGGGACCAGGCTGACCCGCATCACCAGGGCACTGGACCATCGGCGACCGGATCACGCGCTCGAGCTGGCCGCGAACGCTGTGTTCGACTGGGAGGGCGGGACGAGGATCGGCGAATCGCTGGACGGCTTTGTCCGCGACTGGGGCCGGCGCGGCGTGTGCCGCGGTGGGGTCGTCGTGATCTGCTCCGACGGCCTCGATCGGGGTGATCCGGGTCTGCTCGCCGCGGCGATGGAACGCCTGGCGCGGCTCAGTCACCGGGTGGTGTGGATGAACCCGCACAAGGGCGATAACGTGGATTTTCGACCGAGCACGCTCGGGATGATGGTGGCTGCACCGCACATCGACCTGACGCTTTCCGGCCACGATCTGAGCAGCTTGGAGGAGCTCGCGTCGCTGCTGCCCAGACTGAGTTAGGAGTGGACCGTGAGATGGAGCGTGAGCCTCGAGGCCGAGTGTGACCGGTTGATGTCCCACGAGGAGATACTCGAGCTCGCCGACGCGGTCGCGATGAGCTCGGGGATTGCTTCGGGCATCGGGACCAACCGTTACGGCGCCCAACTGCTCGTCGTGGCCGAGAGCCGCGACGAGGCCATCGATATCGCCACCTCGGAGTTCGTGCAGGCGGCGGTGCGCGCCGGGCTGCCGGAGCGCCCCATCGTGCGGGTCGAGGTCCTCAGCGAGGAGGAGGACCAGGTCGGGTACGGATGATCCGGCTCGGCTCGCTCGCGGGGTACCCGTTCGAGGGCCCGCGCGTGCTGGCGGGATGGACACCGTCGCCAGGGCCGGCGGTCTACGCGATCGCCTACAAGCCGGAACCGGACGCCAAGCCCGACCGCTACGCGATCATCTACGTGGACCACGCCGATGACCTCTCGGCGGAGCGCTTCCCGTTCCGCCACCCGCGTGCGAGCTGCTGGGTGCGGCGGGCCGGGTCCCGCTGGAGGGTGTACATCTGCACCTACACCGTGCCGGGCGGGGGGCGCCCGCATCGGGAGCAGATCGCCCAGGAGCTCACGGCGATCTACAACCCGCGCTGCAACGCCCAGCAGTACGACCGGTCGTGGAGGGACGAGTGGATCGGCGAGTACGCCGCGCCCACGACGGCGCCGCTCACCACAAGCCGCGGGCCGGACGGGACCTCGCCCGAGTAGCCCCAGGCTGGCAGCGCCTACCCGGGTCAACCCGGGGCTGGTCGCTGCCGGGGCCGTCAGCCGGTGGTCTCCTGCTGGTGGCTCGTTCGGTAGCCGACGGCGTCATGGAGGCGGGAACGGCGCCGGCCGGACGCCGGCCGCGCGGGCGGCCGCTCCTCTCGCTCGGGAGGGACCGGGGTGACCCCAACGACGATGCCCTCGGCCATCCCGTAGAGGAGGGGCAGGGCGCCGGCCACGACGCCGGCGGTCTGGTTGATGTGCGTCACGCCGGGTGCGATCAGCTCGGCGTGAGCGTTGATCGTCCGGACGATCTCGGCGCACTCTTCCAGATTGCCGGCGATGCGGGTGAGCAATGATCCGACCCAGTACAGGTAGAAGGCCAACCCGGCGATCAAAGCGACGATCTCGATGACCGACAGGATGACCAACGTCGTCATGACCGCACCTTCCCAAGCACGCGGCCGAGGAACAGGTGGTGCTGGAGACCCTCGGCCAGGACCGCGTCCACACGATCCGCGGTCTGCGGGATCAAGGTCGTGTTCGCGGTATTTGCTTCGGCCGCCTTGAGCGTGTCGCGGACCTCGACGACACGGTGATCGATGATCTTGACCAGTGCGATGAGTGCGCTGAGCAGGGCCACCACAGCCACCAAGACGACGACGCCGGCGATCAGTGTGATCGACCACAGATGGTGCTGATTCGACGTCAGAGCGAGCACGTCCATCACTATCCTCCCAGCCTGGTGCGTCCTCGGTTGAGCCCGGCGACGATCACCTCGGCATGTTCGATCGTCGTGCGAAGCTCGGCCAGCGGCGCGGTGTTGTGCACCGCCTGCTCGAGCGCTTCATTGATCGCCGGCGCTTGCTTGCCGATCTCGAAGGCCAGTACCAGGATCGGCACCACAAGCGCCACGACGGCCGCGACGACGACGAATCCGGTCGAGAACCCCACTACCCAGCCGGTGGGGATCGTTGCCAGTAGCGAAAAAGCCTGTGGCGTCATGGCCTCATCCTGCGCTTCGGCTGGCAGCGACTTCGGTGACTCCGGTGGACTCGAGGTAGTCGAGGATCGAAGTCGTCGGCACCTTGATCCGGTGTGCTGTTCGCACGTGCTCGGCGACCTCCCGCCTCAGCTCCTCCTTGTCGCGGGAGGTGAACCGGGTCTCGCAGACCGGGCTCCCGCATGCGAATTCGTACATCTCCAGCTCCTTCTCGGCGGTTCAGACCGACTCGCAGAAATCACGGACGGGCTTCAAGTTGGCGTTCACCGACGTGAGCGCCTCCGGCACCGTCCGCGTCTGGTGGGCGACGACCCGAACGCCCACGATGACGGTCCCGAGCGTGACGCGCACGGTCTTGAGATGCCAGATGATCCGGAGCAGACCCACCGCGGTGACCCCGATGATCAGCACCGATATCGCCACCGTTACCCAGGCGACTGCAGGCATGGCCGTAATCCTTTCTTGTCAGCCGAGAAGACGAGCGACCGAGCCGGCGTAGCGAACGGCGCCGACGGCGACTTCCTGGATGGTGGTGTCGGTCGTGGCCAGCGCTTCCGGCACGCCATCGAGATTCCCTGTCAGGGCGACTCCGCCGACCAGGATCTCGTCGGTGGCACCGCGGATCCGCTCGACCGCGGCAAGGACCCGGTTGAGCAACGCGATGACGACCGGAAGGACCACGAGCAAGAGCACGGCGTTGCCGATCCACCACAAGATCACGGTTGGTCCTCCTCAGCTCGGGTTCGGTTGGTAGGGCACGAAGAAACGCCGGAACACCCGCATCAGCGCCATCATGAGGGCCTTGCGGGCCACTGTGAAACCATGTGCAGGGCTGGAGCCGGCTTGCTGTCCCACGACCTCGCCCCGCTCGGCACGGGCGATCCGGTCCTGCAGGTTGGCCGAGAAGTCCCGCATCAGCACGGCGGTCACGTCGGCGATCATGCCCCGGCCGTACTGTGCCGCGGCGCCGGAGAGCTGCAGGTCCTGGATCACGGCGACCTTGGTGCCGCGCCCAGACCTCGCCAGCGTCGCGGTGACGAGCATCTCGGCCTGACCCTTTCCCTTCTCTTCCGCCCCGCTTGCTTGCACGACGATGCGCTTGTTGGGCTCGTCGCGTTCGGTGATGTGGGCCGTGCCGCCGAAGCGCAGCTTGACGGGTCCCATCCGCACGGCCACCCGACCCTGGTACCTGTCGTCGCCGAGGTCGTCGGTGAGCTCGGCACCCGGCAGGCAGGCTGCCACGGCCGGAATGTCCTCGAAGTAGCTCCAGACCTTCTCGACCGGCTGCTCGACCTCGAACTCCGTCTTGATCAGCATGGCGACTCTTCCTTCACGTGGGCAGCGGGCTGTTTCTCGAACTCCCGGCGGCACCCCGCACAACAGAAGTAGTAGGTGACACCCTCGTACTCGAAGGGATGCGCCGATGGGCCTATCGTCACGGTCATCCCGCAGACCGGGTCCACCGCCTCGGCCGGTTCGCCGCCGCCCCCCGCGGCGGCGGTGGCCGTGAGACCGGCCGTCATCGCTCCGAACGCCCGCAGCTGCACCAGTTCGGCCAGGATCGCGACCGCGACCTCGCGGTGCGACGTCGGCCCGAGATCGAGACCGGCCGGCACCCGGACCCGATCGAGCTGGTCCTTGGGCACGCCCCGCTGGGCGAGATAGCCGAGGACGGCCTCGCCCCGGCGCTGGGAGGCCACCAGACCCACGTAGGCAGGGCCGGCGGTCACCGCCTGTTCGACCGCCTCCTCGTCGCCGTGGCCCTGGGTGGCGACCACCACCATCGAGCGGGCGTCCACCGAGGCCGGGGAGAGGTCCGGGCCCTCGAGCAGATCGGTGCGCCAGCCGAGGGCGCGGGCGAGATCGACGAGGGTGTGGGCCATCGGGGAGCGGCCGATGGCCACGAGATGCGGCGTCGGCAGAACCGGCTCGATGTAGATCTCGAGCGCGCCCTCGCTCTGACAGGAGATGGGGACAACGGCGATCCCTTCCGGGATCGCGGCGCCGAACTGCTCGGATTCGCCGAGCAGTAAAAGGCGCGGCAGACCTTCGGCGATGACCTGCCGGGCGTGGCGGATCACTACCGGCTCAGCGCAGGCTCCGCCGATCCAGCCGTAGATCTCACCCGACGCCGTGATGATCGCGCGAGATCCCTGCTTGCCCGATGAGGGACCCTGGCGCCACACCACGGTCGCAAGCGCGAACGCCTGCCCTTGCCGCTTCAGCTCGCCGGCGTGCTCGAGAACGGCCCACCCCTCATCGGCGCAATGGTCCATGGTTGACGTCCTACTCCTCCGTACGAACCGGGGGCGCACCCGAGACGTCCTTGCGGTACTGGATGGCCTCCCAGACGCGGTCGGGCAGCAGGGGCATGTCGATATTGCGGACGCCGGTGTCCTTGAGCGCGTCCATGACCGCGTTGACGAACGCCGCCGGGCCTCCGACGGCCGCACACTCGCCGACCCCTTTGGCGCCGATCGGGTGGTGCGGGCAGGGCGTGACCACCTCGTGCAGCTCGTAGCCGGGCGTCTCCCATGCGGTTGGCAACAGGTAGTCAATGTAATTGGACCCGACGCAGTTGCCGTCGACGTCGAACGTGATGAACTGCATGTTCGACATCGCGTAGGCCTCGGTCAGCCCGCCCATGATCTGGCCCTCGACGATCATCGGGTTGATCCGAACGCCGCAGTCGTCGACCGCGACCACGTTCAGCACGTCCCAGACCCCCGTCTCGGGGTCGACCTCAACTGTGACGATGTAACAGGCGAACGGCCAGGTGAGGTTGGGCGGGTCGTAGTAGGCGTTGTTCTCCAGGCCCGGCTCCATGCCGTCGGGCATGTTGCTGTACGCCGCCATGGCGCACTCCTGGATCGTCACGCCGCGGTCGGGTGCGCTGCGGATGTAGAAGCGGCCCAGCTCCCATTCGACGTCCTCCTCGGACACCTCGAGCAGGTGGGCGGCAAGCTTGCGCGCTTTGGCGCGGATCTTCCGGGACACCATGGCCACCGCGGCGCCCGCCACCGGCGTGCTGCGAGAGGCGTAGGTGCCCATGCCGAAGGGGGCAGTGTCGGTGTCGCCTTCCTCGACGACCACGTCCTCCGCCGGTATGCCGAGCTCATGGGCCACGATCTGGGCCCAAGTCGTCTCGTGCCCCTGCCCTTGGGACTTCGCCCCGGTCCGCAGGATGGCTTTGCCGGTCATGTGCACCCGTAACTCTGCCGAGTCGAACATCTTGATTCCGAGGATGTCGTACTCACGGCTGTTACCCGCACCGAGCGGCTCGGTCATGGTGGAGATACCGATACCGAGCAGCCGGCCGCTCGCCTTGGCCTCCTCCTTCTGGCGGAGGAAGTCGTCGTAGCCGACGGCCTCCAATCCGACCGAGAGGCACTTGCCGTACTGGCCGGAGTCGAGCAGGAAACCGAACGGGGTGCGATGAGGAAACTGGTCGTCCCGCACGAAATTCATCCGCCGGATCTCGGCCTGGTCGATGCCCAGGTCGTCGGCGGCGGCCTGAACCATCCGCTCCTGGAAGAACATCGCCTCGGTGACCCGGAACGAGCACCGGTAGGCGACGCCGCCGGGTGCCTTGTTGGTGTAGGTGCCACGGGCCGTGAGGTGGGCGACGGGGATGTCGTAGCAGGCGAACGTCGAGTGCATCAGGCCGATCTTGAACTTGCTCGGCTGCGCGTCGGAGAAGAAGGCTCCGTGGTCCGCGTCGGTGTGCATGCGCACGGCCAACATCTTGCCGTCCTTGCGCAGCGCCATCTCGCCGGTGAGATACACGTCGCGGGCGAAGCCCGTCGAGATCAGGTTGCCGGTCTTGTCCTCGATCCACTTGACCGGCCGCTCGAGGAGGATCGAAGCCAGGATCGAGCAGACGTAGCCGGGATACACCGGGACCTTGTTGCCGAAGCCGCCGCCGAGGTCTGGCGAGACGATGCGGATCAGATGCTCGGGAAGTTCGGCTACCAGCGCGACGGCGGCGCGGATGATGTGCGGCGCCTGCGTCGTCATGTAGACCGTGAGCTTCGACGTCGACCGGTTGAAATCGGCGATCGAGGCGCAGCACTCGATCGGGGACGGGTGCGAACGCGGGTAGTGCAGCTGCAGCTTCGAGATCACGTCCGCCTCGGCGAAGGCGCGGTCGGTACCCTCCTTGTCACCGACCTCCCAGTCGTAGATGACGTTGTCCTGCTGGTTCTCCTTGTCGTCCCGGATGACCGGGGCCCCCGGGGCCACTGCCTGGGTGGGATTGACAACGACCGGCAACGGCTCGTAGTCGACGACGATCAGATCGCACGCGTCCCGGGCGATGTACGGGTCGTCGGCGATCACACAAGCCACTTCCTGGCCCTGGAAGCGCACCTTGTCGGTCGCCAGCACCGCCTGGGTGTCATACGACAGCGTCGGCATCCACGCCAGGTTGCGCGTTGCCATCATCTCGCCGGTGAGAACCAGCCGTACGCCGGGAACCTCCCACGCTTTGCTGGCGTCGATCGACTTGATGCGGGCGTGGGCGAGCGGGCTGCGCAGGATCTCCATGTGCAGCATCCCGGGCAGGACGATGTCGTCAGTGTAATTGCCCTTACCGCGGATGAAGCGGTTGTCCTCGACGCGCTTTCGACTGGCGCCGAGCCCCCCGATCTTGATCTCGTCCAGCGCTTGCGACACTCGTGCGTCCTCCGTCATGGTCAGCTGCCGGACTGGGATCGAAGCTTCTCAGCCGCCCAGAGCACCGACTTCACGATGTTCTGGTAGCCGGTGCAGCGGCAGAGATTGCCGGACAGTGCCCAGCGAATCTCCTCCTCGGTCGGATTCGGGTTCTCGTCGAGTAGTCCCTTCGCTGCCATCATCATACCTGGGGTGCAAAATCCGCACTGCAACCCGTGCTCGTCCTTGAAGCCCTCCTGCAGGGGGTGAAGCTCGCTCGCGGTGGCGAGGCCCTCAACGGTGGTCACCTCGCGCCCGTCCGCCTGTACCGCCAGCATGGTGCAGGACTTGATCGGGCGCCCGTCGACGAGGACCGTGCAAGCGCCGCAGTTTGTCGTGTCGCAACCCGTGTGCGTGCCGGTCAGCCGCAGTCCCTGCCGAAGCAGGTGGGCGAGCAGCAAGCGAGGTTCGACTTCGGCGATCCTCTTCTCGCCGTTGACCGTGATCGTGATCCGGCGGACCGGGACATCATCGGCCGTCGGAGCTCTGCGCTCTTCGTACAGGCTCGTCACTTAGGCCGCCCTCTCCGCCGCCTCGATGACGCGGTCCAAAAGCCGCGTCACAAAGGTGTGCACGATGTGTCGCTTGTACGTTGCGCTGCCCCGATGATCGGTCCTCGGTCTGGACGCCTCGGCCGCCAAGACGGCTGCCTGCTCGATGGTCTCTGAGGTCAGCGGCTTGCCGACCAGCGCCACCTCGGCCGCAGTCGCCCCGATAGTGGCGGCGCCAACTCCTGTGAGCGCAATCCCCGCCCTGGTCACGAGCTCGCCGGAAGTCTCCACCGCGACCGCCACGCCCACCGTCGCGAAGTCACCGACGCGGCGCTCCAGCTTGAGGTATCCGCCCGCAGCCGTCCCCTTCGGCGCCGGGATCACCGCCTCGACGGCAATCTCCCCCAGCTGCAAGGTGTTCTGGAACGGGCCGACGACGAAATCGGCAATCGGTATGTGCCGCCTGCCACCGGGGCCCTGGGCCACGACGTGGCCGCCAAGTGCCATCGTCACCGATGCCCAGTCGCCCTGGGGATCGGCGTGGCAGAGCGAGCCGACGAGCGTGCCCCGGTTGCGCACCATCGGATCGGCAATGAGTGGGGCAGCCGCCGCCATCGTCGGCTGCGTGCCCTTCAGCAGGGCGGAGCGCTCGAGGTCCGCGTGCCGGCAGAGCGATCCGACATGCAGCGTGCCGTCGGGGTCGGCGTGGTGATAGGCGAGGCCAGGGATGTTGTTGATGTCGACGAGCAGTTCCGGGGCCGCGAAGCGCAGCTTCATCAGAGGGAGCAGGCTCTGACCTCCGGCGAGAACCTTCGCCTCGTCCCCGTGCTCTCGCAGCAGCCCGATCGCCTCATCGAGCGAGTAGGGGACCTCGTAGCGGAACCGAGACGGATACATGGGGACCTCCAGGCCTCGTACGAGACTGGTCTTTTAGGAGATTGCTCGGACGGTAAAAGGCGCGACCTAGCGCTGATCGCTCGGAGGCGACTGCGGCGGAACGGGAGGACGCGCCGGACCACTGGAATCGGTGGCGCCTTCAGGGTCGGCCACGGCGACGGGCAGGGTGTCTTCCTCCGGGTCCGGTCGCGGTTCCTGGTGCGGCGGCCATGGTCCTTGCACCGGCTGGCCGGCGATCTTGAGGTAGTCCATGAGCTCGGGCCAGGCCCAGACGGTCGGGCTCTTTCCGGTCTTCGGTGAGTGCTCGACCAGTTCGTACAACCGGGGGTTTCCCCGACTGTGCCCGTCCGACTCAATACGCATTCGCGCCCACTCCTTTGATCCGCATCGGTCATCCACCTGGTGAAACGAAGCGTACACCGGTGCTCGCCGGCACCTTCGTGGAGGTTCCCATTCTCCGCAGGAATCGACCGAGCCGACGCGAGATCATGAGTAGCACAACGCCGTAGAGCACGACGACGATGCCGATGAGGCTCAGCACCGGCGCGAAGACGGTGAGTTCCGGCGCCGTCGTGGCGAGTGTGTCGAAGTCAGCCCGGCTGTTGGCGACGGCCGGAATCAGATCGTCTTTGAAGTAGTCCCGGATCTGCGGGACGCTCCGCACGGGCGAGCCGTTGAAGCGGGTGAGCGAGGCGGTCCCGGGGACGTCCTCCCAGTTGTCGGTCACCGTCGGCAGGTTGGTGATCGCCTGAGTCAGCGCCGGGAAGCTGGTCCGCAGCGCGACCAGGAGCTGAGCCGGGGTGATGTGCAGCGTGCTCTCCAGGAACGATTCGAGCCCGGGCAGCTCAGCGGTCACCGAAGTGAGGGGAATGGCCTCGAGCAGGTTCGTCACGGCCGGGAAGTCCTTCTGCATGGTCGCGAGCACCTTGGGGTCGGAGAGCCCCGTCTTCGTCGACAGGAACGCCACGAGCTTGGGGACCTCGGCTGCGGCGCCACCTTGAGGATTGATGACCGGAGCGAACGCGTTGACGGCCGACGAGATGGCGTCGATGCCGGCCTCGGCGCCCGCCACGCGAGCCGGAGTGAAGAGTGGCGCCGCGCTGTTCAGCAGTTGCTGGCCGCCGTAAAGACGTGGGAAGAGCTGGAAGGGGAACACGACAACCAGCACCAGTACCCCGACGGCTGCGACAACGCCCCAGGCTGCCGCCCCGAGCGACGCGGTGACGCGCCTCCTGGCAGAAAGGAGCAGCATCACGAGGCCGAAGAGGAGTACGAGGGCGCCGATCACGGTGAGCAGGATCGGGATGAACCAGACCGCCGGGAACCAATGCGCCAGCCGTCCGAAGTTCGTCTGGTTGTGAGCGACGACCGGGATCGCGTCGTCGGCGAAATAGTCCCGGACCTGGGGAGCGGTACGCACAGGAGTCCCATCGAAGCGGGTGAACGAGGACGTGCCTGGAACGTCGTTCCACCCGTTGGTGACCGTTGGCAAGTTGACGATCGATTGGGCCAGAGCCGGGAAGTTGGCTCGCAGCGCGGCGAGGACCTGAGTCGGGGTGGCGTGCAATGTGGTGGCCAGGAAGGACTCGAGGCCCGGAAGCTCGGCGGTCACCGAGCTGAGCGGGAGCGCCAGGAGGAGATGGGCGACGGCCGGAAAGCTGCTCTCGAGGGAGGCGACGACCTTGGCGTCGGAGAGACCGGTCTTGGCCGACAGGAAGCCGACCAGCTGAGGGACCTCGGCCGACGCGCCGCCTTGGCTGGTCATGATGGGGTCCAAGGTGTTGACGATGGTGGAGACCATGTCGATCGATGCCTGGTCGCCGGCGACCCGTGCCGGCGTGAACGCCGGCTGAAGGCGGTTGATGACCCGTTGGCCGGCGTCCAGGCGCGTAAAGAGGTTCAAGCCGAACACCAGACCAAGCACGAGGGCGCCGACCAGGACAACCACCAACCAGGTCGCGACGCCAAAAGGAGCCGGCAGAGCCGCCGCTGATGCCGCCCGGCTCGTCGGCCGAACCGTCGTCGTCACGCTGTCCGCCCCAATCGCCGCGGGGCGCTCGCCGATGCGGCCGCGTAGAGCGTTTGACCGCAGCGATGGCCGTTCCCCAGATGACCTGCCATTTGTTCCCCCCGCGGGCGGACTCACCGCCTAGACGTGGCTGCGATGCGCTGAGCGAGCAATCTGCCCACCCACGTGCGCCCTCCGCACCCACGTGCGCATTCATAGTAGGGCTCGCGGCGCAGCGTCGCGTCCCCCAAATAGGGGAGACGAAGGGGGTGCTGTTCGCTATGCCGTAGCGCTACCGGCCACCCGGGTCTCCGAGCGGGTACGCGATGTCGCAGATCGGTTCGTGGTCGGTGACCGCGTCTGGTTCGGCGAGGTAAACCTCCCGGCATGAGAGTCGCATTCCGGGACGATCGATCACCTCCGGCGAACCGGCAACAGCGTCGTAGGCTGCGAGGATCGCCGGGTACTGCCACTGAGCCTTGGTGATCGTGGTGAAGGCTTCGTCGTGCGCGGCCTCGGTGCGGATCCCGATGACCTCGGTCGGCTCCACGTCGTCGGAGCAGGCGAGCGTCGCCTCCAGGGGTCCGTCGCTGTCGTGGTCGACGACGCCGTGAAAGACCAGGCTGAACGGTCCACTCGGTGAAGCACCGCGCAGGTGCTCGGCGAACACGTTCTTTGCCTCGCGAACGAACGCGTCGGTCTCTGGGGCCCGCAGTCGGCGCTGGATCGACATCAATCGCCTCGCGGGCACGTGGCGGGTCTGAATCGTGAACATCGGCCGGTCTTCCTCTCTCAATATCGCGTGGATGTGAAGGACGAGGGACCTGCGGCTCGAGTGACGAGCCTCCAACTCGACCAAGTGCCGTTCGAGTCGCTCCGAGGAGAGATCGGAGTCAGTGCCGAGATCGGCGAGCAACGATCCGATCTCGGCCAGGCTCATGTCGATGCCGCGCAGCATCGCGATGAGCCGAGCCGTTCGGAGCTGGTCGATCCCGTAGCGCCGGTAGCCGTTGGACGGCTCCACGTCGATAGGCCGTAGCAGGCAGATCTCGTCGTAGATCCGAAGGGCCTTGGGGGTCAGTCGTGATCGTCGAGCGAACTCGCCGCTGCCGAGCAGCTCTGTGGTCGGCTCCGCTGGCACCTCTTGATCTTCCTCCCTGCCCCAAGGGCATGGTCAAGCGCGAGCCACCGGGGCGCCCGTGTGCACGCCACACCGAGTTGGCTGGCCTCGAAGGACCATCACCCCGATGTTCGTCCTGCGATACGGGGACGTGACCGTGCGCCTGATCCCCGGCTTGGACACCGGGCTACCTGCGACCTCGTCAACCGGCGAGGTGCTCGCCGTGTCGGTCACGGGCCGAGCGAACGTCGTCGCCTTCGACGCCGACCGTGCCGAACGCAAGCTCACGAAGTATCTCGGTGCCGACCGTGACCGGTGGCCGGATCGCTTCACCGGGGTTTTCGATGATCCGAGCTCCCGCCTGGTTGTCCTTCGTCCGAGCGTCGCGCCCCGTCTGCGCGATCTGTCGTTCTCCCGCCCCACCTGAGCGGGGTGCCCACAAACAACCTTGGGCGGAGCACCTCGACCGCGTACGGCTTGGGCCACCCAGTCGGAATACAGCGACGTCTTATCCAAGTTGCGGATCCGGCAGCTACCCAGGGCTGGCCGGGTCGTTCAGCTCCAGTTCGTAGGTCTGGCCCACCAGGTCGACCCCGAAGCTGTGATGGGACTCCTCGGCGGTCAGGGTGAAGCCGGCCCCCAAGTAGATGCGGGCTGCGGAGGTCAGCGGCTCGTTGGTCCAGAGCAACATCCGGCAATAGCCGGCGGCCCGGGCAAGTCGAGGCACTGGCGCACCAAGCGGCTGCCGAGCCCGAGGCCCCGGGCGTTCGGGTCCACCAGCAGGACGCGCAGCTGGGCGGTGTTGTCGTCCTTGGCCACGCAGAACACGCATCCGCCCCGCCGCCCGTCGACCTCGGCGATCCAGGCCGCCTCCCGCTCGGGGTCGTGGGTGCCGGCGTAGTCGGCGACAATCCGGGCAACCAGGGCCTCGAAGGTGGTGTCCCAGCCGAACTCGCCGGCGTAAATCTCGCCGTGGGCCATCACCACCCACCCAAGGTCCCCCGGGCGGCCCAACGGGCGAATCGTCACAGCGGCCATCGCTACGCCTCCCCTCGCCGCTCACGGCAGTAACTGACACGACTGTTTCAGTGGCAGACTAGCGCGGTGGCCGAACCCGCACGAGCGCCTTCCCCACGCGAGAGCGAGCTGCTCGAAGCGGCCTACGACTACGCACTCGCGCACGGGCTGGCCGACCTGTCCCTGCGACCCCTGGCCGCCGCCATCGGCTCCAGCCCCAGGGTGCTGCTCTTCCTTTTCGGCTCCAAAGAAGGCCTCGTGCGAGCCCTGCTGGCCCGGGCGCGGGCCGACGAGCTGGCAATGCTCGACGCCTTGCGCCGTGAGGAGCCGGGGACGGACCTGGCCGGGTCCGCCGGGCGAGTCTGGGAGTGGCTCGCCGCGCCCGCCCATCGCGGCCTGCTCAACCTATGGATCGAGGGCTATGCCCGCTCGCTCGTCGCGCCGACTGGAGCGTGGGCCGGCTTTGGTCAGCAGACCGTGAAGGACTGGCTCGCCCTTCTCGCCGAGTTCCAACCCCCGGCCATCCGGCGCAGCGCTGGCGGCGCCACCCAACGCACCCGGGTCCTCGCGGTATTGCGTGGGGCGCTCCTCGACCTCCTCGCCACCGGCGATATCAAGCGCACCACCGCCGCGGTCCACGAGCAACTGGCTGCCCTCTGAATCCGAAGGGGACCGCCTTGGTTCCGGCCTCGCCAGGACGTGCTCGAGACACAGAAGCATCAGCACCCGAGGGTCAAGCGCGTGCTTCGCCGGGGGCGGGGTCGAATCGCGCTCACCTATATCCTCCGAGGCACCGCGTCGAACTTGTGCCGCGGTCTGCGTCGGCCAAGGCGGAGCCGCTGCGCAGCCCACTCGGCATACGATGGGTGCTCTGCGAAGGTGAGAGTTGGCAATCGGTCGGGAGAGCGCGGACAAGGCCGATTTTCACCGAGCCCTATATTTCCATCAGTTCCAAGCGCATTTCCCAAACGCTTTCGCTTCGACCCTTGATGAACAACATGAACGGGATATTTCTCAACAGCGAGCAGGAATTGCTCTCTTCCACTCCCGCCAGGGTTGAATCCTCAGGCATCGTTAGTTGTAGATGGTCCACGGCCACCTTCTCTGATAGGAAGATATAGGTAGTCGGATGTCTTGATCTTTCGTGGACTGTCACGACGAGGTGAGCTGACGTGAAAACCCCCAATCTCTCTCAATCCAAAACTGGCGAGTGCCGAGGGCCGAAGAACTGAGTCCGTCGGTTCGACGCGGATTGCGAATGCCCGCCCGAGCTTCACGGCGATGCAGGCATCGACCCGAGCGACGACGGCGTCACGAGAGCTGTAACTCGTCTCCGATTCGACCTGGAGCAACGTGGAATGCGTTCGCCGCGACGGCCCGCCCGCCGGTTTCCCAGCGGGCGGGCCGCGCGTCGCGCCGCGCAGCGTCAGCTACCGCGGTCTCAGGTGCAATATGACCACCAGGTCGGTACCCGAGCCTGGGCCATTGTTGGTCCCAGAGGGCTGCCCGGTCTCGTAGGGATTCTGCTTTGTCGGCCACCCGACAAAGCGCTGCGAGTTGTACTCGAACCACTCCGAGGCGGTCGTGACCGGGATCACCGGCAGGTTGGCGGCTACGTACTTCTCGATCGGCACGAGGTCAGCAGTCTGCTTGGCCGTCGTCGAGGCGCCGGCCAGCTTGGCGAGATCAGCGTTGATCGCCGTGGCGTGCAATCTCTCGTAGTCGCCCGTGGCCGTCTTTGTGGCGAGCGCGCTGTTGAGCCAGCCGTCGTACATGTTGTAAGGCGTCAGCCCGTTGTTCGCCCAGTGCTCGCTCAGCTGGAAGTCGCCATCAGCGATGTCGTTGCTCCACGCGCTCACGGTGAGGCCCTGGAAGTTCGCGTCGATGCCAGCCGACCTCAGCTCACCGGCGACGATCGAGCCGACCTCGGCGTAGTCGGTGTACGAGGAGGGGCTGATCAGGGTGATCGAAACGGTCTTTCCGCCCCTCTCGAACCAGCCGTTCTTGCCGATCTTGAACCCGGCCGCCTTGAGGACTTTGCGAGCCTCCGACGCCCTGGCCGTTGCCGCGTTGGTGAGGTTTTTGACCGGACCGCTCCAGGCGGCGAAGGTCGGCAATGTGAGGCCGGTGGCATTGAGGACCGGGTTCTCGAGCCCGTCCTCGCCCTCAGCGGCGATCACCGTACGGTTCACCGCCAGGCTGATCGCCTCTCGTACCGCCACGTGGTTGGTTGGCCATGTGTGCAGGTTCGGGAACAGGGCGTTGCTGCTACCTGCCGCCTCCCAGAAGTGGTGGTAGGCCGGCGACTTGTCGACGAAGTCCTTCTGTAGACCGGCGATGAAGTTCCCTGTCCAGTCGATCTGCCCAGCGAACAGCGCGGCCGCCGCCGCCGGGTTCGAGGTGTACACCGGGAAGTAAACGCTCGGTACGCTCACCTTCTGCCAGTAGTGCGGGTTCTTTACGAGCGTAAAGCCCTGCGGAGTGAAGCTACCGAGCATGTACGGTCCCGTACCGACGGGCGTGGCATCGGTGAACTCGGCCGGGTTGCCGGCGGCGCTCCAGACCGACTTCGGAACGATCCCGACGCCGGCGACCTGCTGCAGGTTCGTGTACTGGGAGGATGCGAAGCTGACAGTGACGTTGTCGCCCAAGGTGCTCACGTTTTTGATGGCCAGGCCGGCGGTGTTGATCGACGCGTTGGATTTCATGAGGTTGTAGGTGAACGCGACGTCTGCCGGCGTCAACGCCGTGCCGTCGCTCCACTTCACCCCTTTGCGGATCGTGAACACGATCGACTTGCCGCCGTTGGCCCAGCGGTAGCCAGTAGCCAGCCACGGGTAGAACTTCGGCGGCGCGGCGAGGTCGAACTCGATCAGTGGTTCATAGATGAGTCCGGTGGCTCCCATTTGGTAAGGGGCACCCGTCGCTACGTACGGGTTGAAGTCCTGAGTGATTGTGTTCTCTGGTGAGCTCTCCATTATCAAGGTGGTCGACGAGCTCGCCCTGACCGACGAGCTCGCCCCAACTGGCGCCGTGGCCCCACCGAGTCCGACCAGCAGCCCGCAGGAGGCGATGCTCGCCGCGGCGAGGGTGACTAATGCTCTGGGTTTAAACAGACTTCTCATTGCCTTGTCGATTCCTCTCGTCCATAGGTCAGTAGCTGACCATCTCGTAACTGAATCTTTGCTATTTCATGGTTAGTTTGCGATGTCTCCTTACCCCCCTTGTCGTCCAGCAAACACCTGTGGCGCGGCGACCTCGAGCCGCCAGCAGGCGGCCGATCGCGCGGGAGTCACCTGTCGCATCGGCGGGCTCTCCCGGCGGCACCGGTCTTCAGCGAACTCGCATCTCGGGCTGAATGGGCATCCGTTCTCCGCCATGCTTGCGGCCTCGGGCGGGCGTCCGCTCCGACTCGCGCCCGAGCGCAGCGTGCTCCCGAGGTTGTCGGGGTCCGGAGCTGAGGCCACGAGCAGTTGGGTGTACGGATGAGCTGGGTGCTGTGTGAGCTCCTCCGCGGGACCGCGCTCGATGATTTGCCCGGCGTACATCACGAGCAACTCGTCGGCCACGTAGCGCGCCGAGGCGATGTCGTGGGTGATGTAGAGCAACGCGAGGTGGAAGCGACGGCACAGGTCGTCGAGCAGGGCGAGCATCTCGAGTCGGATGGAGACGTCCAGCATCGAGACCGGCTCGTCGGCGAGGAGCACACTCGGGCGGGCGGCGAGAGCGCGGGCGAACGAGACCCGCTGCCGTTGGCCGCCCGAGAGCTCGTGGGGGTACTTCTCGAGGAACTGCCTGGCCGGCGTGAGACGCACCTGAGTCATCAAGGCGTCGATCTCTTCCTCAACCTTGCCGTTCGATTTGTCCCGATGCAGCACCACTGGGCGCTCGAGGTGGTAATGAACCGTATGAGCCGGGTTCAGCGAGGCGAACGGGTCCTGGAAGACGAGCTGGACCTTGCTCTTGTATCGCCGGAAGGCTCGCCGCGACGAGAGGTCGACCGGTTCACCGTCGAGGAGGATCGAGCCGGATGTCGGCTGCTCTTGTCCGGCGAGAAGCTTGGCGACAGTCGTCTTGCCCGATCCGCTCTCGCCAACTAGGGCGATGATCGCGCCGCGATAGAGATTGAAGGAGACCTCGCGGACCGCCTGAAGAGTCTGGTGCCGGCTGAGCCGGAAGTTCCTGCTCAGCGACACGGCCTCTAGGGCGAGCGGTCCGCGCTCGGCGGCGACCGACACGACGCCGCCGCTGTTGGACTGCTCCAGGGGATCCGTGGGACTCATAATCCCGGCTCCTCGTGGGTCGGCTCGCCCTTTAAAGCGGCCCGTTCGGCGCGATGCACACCATTGTTCGCCGTCTCCCCGACCGCAGGGCGCCCGGCCATGCTCCCAGCGGGCGCACGGGCCGGAGCCACGTCAGCTCTGGCCGTCACGGGCCCACCCGGGACCGCCGCATCGGGCAAGACGAAGGGGCAGGCAGTCACATGCTCGCTGTTGAGGGACGAAGAGACGGGCCTCAGGCTCATATCGATGCGGGAGCAAGCCGTCGTGCTGTACGAACACCGCGGCAGGAACCGGCAGCCGGGAGGCGGACTGTGCAGGTCGGGTGGAGAGCCCGGGATGCCTGCGAGCTCCCGGCGCGGGCCGCGAAGCGAGGGGAAAGAGTTGAGCAAGCCCTTGGTGTAAGGATGCGCCGCCTCGTGGTGAATCTCATCGGCTGTGCCGACCTCGACGAGCTGGCCCGCGTACATTACGGCGATCCGGTCAGCGAGCTCGAGCAGCAGGGACAGATCGTGGGTGATGAACAGGATCGAGAAACCGAGGCGCTCTTTCAGCTCAATGATCTGGGCGAGGATGTCGCGCTGGACCACGACGTCGAGGGCCGTGGTCGGCTCGTCCATGATGACGACTTCGGGATCGGTGGCAAGGGCCATGGCGATCATCACGCGCTGACGCATGCCGCCGGAGAGCTGGTGGGGATAGCTGCGGAGGCGCGTACGCGGGATTCCGACGAGATCGAGCAGCGAGCCGACCTTGTCCGCCGCCTCGTCTTTCGAGAGCTTGAGATGGGCCTGGATGACGTCGAGCAGCTGGTCGCGGACATTGAGCATTGGGTTGAGGGCGTTCATCGCGCTTTGGAACACGATGGCGATCTCTCGCCAGCGAAGGCGCCGTAGCTGATCGCGACGCAATTGCAAGATCTCCACTGGTTCTTGCACGCGCCGGCCTTGATAGCGGACGCTGCCGTTCGTGATGAGCGCCGGCGCACGCAAGAGCCGGCAAGCTCCATAGGCGAGCGTGGACTTGCCCGAGCCGCTCTCGCCGGCGAGACCGACTACCTCGCCGACGCCCAGGGCCAGGCTCACCCCGTCTACGGCCCGCACGTCGCCCGCGGGCGTGCGGTAGACGACCGAGAGGTCGCGGATGTCGAGCGCGAGGCGTGCGGGGGGCCGGCCCGAGGTGCGGGGCCCAAGGTCGTCAAGGAGGACGCGGTCTTGCGGGTAGACGGTCATCGCTGCTCGCCGCCCGGCGCCAACGACCTATCCTCAAGCCCGGTCCGCCGTCTCTGTGGCTCCATCCCTTCCTCGAGCCACGCGCTGCGGCTGAAGGAGTGCAGGAAAGCGGGGAGTCCACGGCGCGACCGCGTTGCTGCCAGCACGGGCGTCGGGTCGGTGGGCCGGACCTTCTGCCCGCCTATCCGGCTGGAGCGGCTCGCGTCACGCAGCCGCGGGTTGCCAAGCTCGTCGATCCCGGTGTTCAAGAGCACCAGCGACGTCCCGATAAGCGCGACGGCAATTCCCGGCGGGGCGAGCCACCACCAGGCTCCGACCTCCAGGGCTTGCTGGCTCTGGGCCCAGTAGAGCATGGTGCCGAGGCTCCAGCTCGAGAGGTCAGCGAGACCTATGAACGCAAGCGCTACCGAAACCCCGATCGCGTACAGAACCGTATTGACGAAACTCGCCGCGATCAGGCTCACTTCGTTCGGGATGATCTCGAAGGCGATAATGCGCCAGGTCCTCTCGCCGGTCTCACGGGAGGCGGCGATGAAGTCGCGATTGCGGATCGACAAGGTCTGGGCGCGGATCACCCTTGCTCCCCAGGGCCATCCGAGGAAGCTGAGCACGAGGATCGTTGGCGTCTGGCCCCTCTGCGGCAGATAGCCGAGCAGCAGGATGAGAAGGGGCAGCGCCGGGATGACGAGGAAGACATTTGAGAAGAGCGAGAGCACTTCGTCCCAAATCCCACCGAGGAATCCCGCCGACACCCCGATGATGACTGACAGCGACGTCGCCACAACGCCGACGATGAACGCGAGCTGCATGGTTAAGCGGATCCCGACGAGGAGCTGTGACAGCACGTCCTGACCGCTCTGCGTCGTCCCGAGCAGGTGGGCGGCGCTCGGGGCTTGAAGCGAGAGGCTTGGCAAGGGGTTCTGATACGAGGGGTCGTAGGGCGTGACCATCGGCCCGATGATGGCGGCGAGCACGAAGAAGCCGAGCAGGACAGCGCCCACTTTTGCCTTGGTTGGTAGGCGCTGCCACCGGCCGAGGCGCTGGCGACTTTCGGCCAAGGCTGATGAATCCGCGCTGATTGGCAGCGCGAGGCTCACCGGGCTCCCTCTCCGGAGCGCACGCGAGGGTCGACGAAGACGATGACGGCGTCGACGATCAGGTTGGCAAGAAGGACGGCGAAGACGATGACGAGGAATATCGCCTGCATCAAGGGGTAGTCGTTCGACGTGACCGCATTGAACAGAAGCAGGCCGATACCCGGGTAGGAGAAGACGATCTCCATGATGATCGCTCCGGAGACTACGAAGCCCAGGGCAAGGCCAAATCCTTGCAGCTGGGGCAGAATGGCGTTGCGCGCCGCATAGGTCAACATGACCCTGTGGCTCGACAGGCCCTTGGCCTGCGCGGCAAGCACGTAGTCCTCACCGATCGTCGTGATCATGACGTTGCGCATTTGCAGCATCCAGCCCGCCAGCGACGTGATGACGATGGTAAAGGCGGGGAGCAGCGAGTGGTAAACGGCGCTTCCGATGAAGTCCCAGTGCCATCCCGGTATCAGGCCACCGGCGTAGCCCTGGCCGATGGGGAAGAGGTGGGTTCTTTCAGCGAGAAGATCGATCAGGATGAGCGCGAGGAAGAAATAGGGGATCGCCTGGAGGAACATGAGCCCGGGCAACACCCGGTCGAGCGAGCCACCGTGCCGCCAGCCGGCCACGATGCCGAGCCCGGTGCCCACCAGAAAGGCGATCACTGTCGCGGTGCCCACCAGGGTGAGGGTCCAGGGAAGCGTCTGGCCGAGGAGAGTCGACACCTTGGCCGGGTACTCGATCAGGTCGGTACCGAAGTTGAGGTGGAAGACGTCGTCGAGATAAGTCAAGTACTGGTGCCAAAGCGAGCCGGGATGGCCGACGCCGAGCATTGCCTCTAGTGCCTTATAGGCCGAGGGCTGCAGGTCGGGGAACTTCGACATGATGTCCTCGACGGCGCTTCCCGGCATCGCCCGCGGGATGAAGAAGTTCACCGTAAGGGCCACCCAGGCCGCGACGAAGTAGAACCCGAGGCGCCGGGCGACGAAAGCCATCAGGCGCCGGACATGGCCGCTGCTCCGGCCGCGCTTTTTCCAACAGTTTTCGCGGATGTGCCCTTGACCCTTTTAGACTGAGCCGACCCGGCCGCCCGGTCCGTGCAGCCGCAGCTGTTCCTGAGCACTAGCTCGGTGGGGAGCAACTCAACGTAGTGGGGTAGCGCCGGATCTTTGATTCGTTGCAGCAGCCGGGATGAGGCGCGCTCGCCTAACAGACGCATCGGTTGACGGACGGTCGTGAGCGACGGCGCGAGCAGCGCGCCGGGATAGATGTCATCGAAACCGACGACGGCCAACTCGGCGGGCACCCGGATGCCGCTAGCGCCGAGCTCGCCTATCAGCCCGATCGCCATCTGGTCGTTGCCACAGACCACCGCGTCGGGCAAGCCGCTGCGACCCGACGCGAGGAGTTCTCGGGCTGCCTCCTGACCACTCTCTGAGGAGAATCGACCCTCGAAAAAACCTGAGATGGTGGCTTCCGGGTGATCAGCGAGCACCTGCTCGAAGGCCGAGCGCCGCTCTCGGGCGTCCGGCGCTTCGGCTGGTCCCGCGACGTAGTACAGGCGTCGGCGGCCATGCACTTCGACGAGATGGGCGACGAGGGCGACTGTTCCCGAGCGGTTGTCGGCCGCCACGACATCGACGCTCGGCTCGTCCGGCGCGCCAGCAACGAGCACAATCGGCATTCGCGCCGAGAGGTGGGCGAGCTGGTGGGGCTCGATTATGCCCTCAGAGATCAGAAGCCCGTCGACCTTTCCTGCCATCGACTGAAGTCGCTTGTAAGCGGGGTCACCGGACTGGAGGAACGAGATCAAAAGAGACCAGCCGATCTCGCGCAGCGACGCCTCGACGCCCCGCAGCACCTCGTCGACGAAGAGTAGATTGTTCTGCTCGATCTCGGACTCGGGTCCGAGGCGTTCGCGGCTGACCAGCCCTATCACCTCTTTGCGCCGGCGGGATAGGCTCTGCGCCGCCCCGTCGGGTACATAGCGGAGCGCCTGTATCACCTCGAGGACGCGCTGGCGCGTGGAGGGTCGCACGAGGTCTTGTCCGTGCACGACGCGCGACACGGTCGCTGTCGACACCCCAGCGACACGTGCTACGTCGTAGAGCGTGGACGGCGTGCGCTTACCCAGCCGGTGTTGCGATGAGCCTTCACCCTTGTTGCCCGCCAACGCTTCTTGCGGTGCTCGACCCTCGGGCCGGCTCAACGTGCGCCTGCTTTCGATTCCCGCCACCCCCTAGCGGCCGGGCGGTTAAGTGTGTGCATCTAACCGCATACATCTAACCGCATACATCTAACCGCATACACTAAGATGCGTGTCGGGGGTAGTCAAGCCCCGGCGACCAGGGAGGGTTGATGACCAGCGATGCAGACGGGACTACCACCAGGCGACGGTTTCCCGACGGGTTCCTGTGGGGCGTCGCCACCGCCGCTTACCAGGTCGAGGGCGGTGCACACGAGGGGGGTCGCGGCCCGTCGGTCTGGGACACGTTCAGCCATACCCCAGGCAAAGTGCACCATGGCGACACGGGCGATATCGCCTGTGACTGTTACCACCGTCTCGAGACGGATCTCGCGCTGCTGAGCGACCTCGGTGTCGACGCATATCGCTTCTCGATCTCCTGGCCACGAGTCCAGCCGACCGGGACCGGTGCGGTGAACGAGGAGGGTCTGGACTACTACCGCCGGCTTGCCGATGGGTTGCGCGACCATGAGATCGAGCCGGTGGCGACTCTCTACCATTGGGACCTTCCCCAGCCACTCGAGGACGCCGGAGGGTGGCCGGTACGCGAGACGGCCGAGCGCTTCGGCGAGTACTCAGCAATCGTCGCCCAGGCGCTCGGCGACAGGATAACCCGCTGGATCACTATCAACGAGCCCCAGGTCGTCGCGAATCATGGCTACCGGCTCGGCGTCCATGCGCCGGGCAGGACCGACGAGCGTGCTGCGGCGGCAGCAACCCATCACCTCCTCTTGGGCCACGGCCTCGCGCTCGAGGCGCTGCGAGCTGAGCTCGGCGCGACCGCCGAGGTCGGCATCACGCTCAATATGACGGCCGTTCGGCCGGTCAACGCCGAGTCCAAGGCGGTCGCCCAGGAGATCGAGGCCGAGACAAACAGGATTTTCCTCGACCCCGTACTGAAGGGCGCCTACCCGACCGGAGCCGTCCGAGCCGGGCTGCTGCCCGGTCCCGAGGTCGTGCAGGACGGCGACCTCGCTCGTATCAGCGCCCCGATCGACTTTCTCGGTATTAACTACTACCGGCCGACCACCGTTGGTTACCGCGATTTGGGGGACGAACGACGTGGCGAGGAACGCATCAAAGGCCATCCCGGCGCTGTGAGCATCATCGCCGACGGCGTCGCCCACAGCTCGATGGG
>Ga0182015_10000465_pt1 | contig 57816 bp, 46 predicted proteins | sample 712P3MmetaG_FD_120478 | JGI IMG/M metagenome (GOLD analysis project Ga0182015, IMG submission 120478) | Permafrost microbial communities from Stordalen Mire, Sweden - 712P3M metaG | ecosystem: Environmental > Terrestrial > Soil > Wetlands > Permafrost | place: Sweden: Stordalen | collected...
AACCGCGGCGGCAAACTATCATCTTTTTCTCAAGTCCGCGGACGGAAAGTATCCCGATCAGGAGTGGCAAGCAAAACATCGGTTGATTGCGATTGAGCCAAAGAAGTAACCGGGATTAATGAAATGGATTTGGGAAGACGATTTCTAAGTTGTAGAACGATAGCGGTAGCGTCGTTGATCCTGGCAATGGGGTCGTCGCGGATGATGGCTCGGGACACGACGATCGAAGAGTTGAAATCCAGGGTAGCGGGCGTCAGCATCCAGGACCGTTCTCCCCTGTGCATCGAGATCTCGGAACGGGAATTGCGGGATGCGACGGCGTCATACGCGGCGGGCGATAGCGATAAAGGTCAAGCGGAGCTGGCGGATGTGTCGTCGTTCTCCGGCCTGGCGCGCGATTATGCCATTCAATCTCATCGGAACCTGAAGAAAAGTGAAATTGCCATCCGGAAAATGACTCGCAAACTTACAAATCTGAAGCATATGGCTGTGCAAGAAGATCAAAAACAGATTCAGGACACCATCGACCGGCTGGAGGCGATCCGCGACGACCTTTTGGCGGCGATGTTCCCGAATGGAGTGAAGAGATGAAACGGTTGAGGATTGCGATGTGGATTTGCGTGGGCATTTTAAGCCTGTGTGCCGCAATACCGGGGACAGCTCAACGTCGCGATCCTTTCACGCAGCCGGAGGTTGATGAGATAAGGGATACCAGCTGGGAGCCGCAATTGCGGCTTTCTCTCTATGTGAAGTTTGCCCGGGCGCGGTTGGTGGCGATTGAGCAGATGAAAAACGATCCGAAGGTTAAGGACCGGGCTCAGCAAACGCATGACCGCCTGGATGATTTTCTCCTGATCTATGACGAACTGAACGATAACATCGACACCTATGTGGACCGTAAGGACGATATTCGAAAACCTTTGAAAGTGATCATCGATGCGGATACGGAGTTCCAAGCTAAGCTTCGGGCGCTGAAGGACGCGACAGATGTGGCACCGGAAGATGCACAGCGATATGAATTTGTTTTGACCAACGCTCTCGATACGGTGGATAGTTCGGCGGGGGAGCATCGCCAACTAATGACTGACCAGCAAGAGGCCGCTAAGCATCGGAAGAGGCCAGCGCCGTCGCAAACCGCAGGAAAATCCGAGTAAGATTCGTGGTTCTGCTTTCTGCTTGAATCGTTCAGTGAGAAACGAGCGCGTGCTAATCTAAGGTCACTGTGCGTGAGGGATTAGTTCAACTCTTCCACGACGAGCACCGGCAATTGCGACCCGGGGCCGCTCCTCCCGAACTCGAGATTGAGTTTTTCGCCTTCGCCAATATTAACAATACGATTCGTCTTCGCCAGGGCAAGCTTCTGGTGCGGCTGTCGGACTTGCTGGAGGGCGCTCCGGAAACTGTGGTACGGGCGATTGCACATATTTTGCTGGCGAAGATGTATCGCAAACCGATTGACCGCAGCCAGGCGGCTCGCTACCGAAAATACGTTGGCAGTCATGAAGTCGTGGGTAAGGCGCATCTGGTCCGGCAGATGCGTGGACGGAAGCGGCTGCATTCGCCGCAAGGCCAGGTTTACGACCTGGACTTGGTGTTTGAGGATCTAAATCTGCGATTTTTTTATGGGCTCCTGGGGCGTCCTAGAATGGGTTGGAGCCCGGGCAAGACCCGGCGCATTCTGGGGCACTACGACCCGGCGCATAACGCAATTGTGATCAGCCGTATCTTCGATCACCCTGCGGTTCCCCGCTATGCGGTGGAATACATCGTGTACCACGAGATGCTGCACTTGAAGCATCCGGTGCGATTGCACGGCAGCCGGCGCTGCGTCCATTCGGCGGCGTTCCAGGCGGAAGAAAAGATGTTCCCGCAATTGGCTGAAGCGAACGCGTTTCTGAAGCGCATTTAAGCGGCAACCATCCTTTTTGCGATCCACTCAATTTGCGTTCGATCCACCCAATGCTGAAATACGCCATGTGATGCGGATCACGCTGGTTTGTGAGGCAGCGGATTGACTGGCTTGGCGGCTACGGAATATCCTTGAAGTTGAAATTGAAATTCATTTTCAAGATCGGCAAACTGGGTCATCCCAAGTAAATGATTGGGGTATCCGCAAACGGTATACCGGAGATTCTTTGCCGCTTGAAGGACGGCTGCGCTCAGAATACGCGGCTGAGATAACGGAAATTCATAAATGATTCAGGCTTTCATCATTACGTTGCGAGAGGGAGTTGAGGCAGCTCTGATCGTGGGCATCACGCTTGCCTATCTTGCGAAGATTGGACGCAATGATCTGCGCAAGGCGGTTTACGCGGCGTTGGCGGCAGCGTTCGTGGGAAGCATTGGAGTAGCGATACTGATGTCGCGCCTCAGCCTGAATGAGGATGTGTTCGAGGGCTGGGTCATGTTGGCTGCAGCGTTCTTCGTCATCACGATGGTGATTTTCATGATGAGGACGGGACGGAAGCTGAAGGGGCAAATTGAGGGCAAGGTCGGATTGCTTGCGGGCGGAGATGCCTGGATCGGCCTGTTTTTCTTCGTGTTCCTGATGGTGCTTCGCGAGGGTGCGGAGACTGTGCTGATGCTCGCGGGAGTTACCCTGAACTCGACAGAACTGATGAGCTTTCTAGGTACGCTACTGGGCGTGCTGTGTGCTATTGCGTTCGGAGTCATGTTCGTGAAAGGCAGCATTCGCATTAACTTACAGAAATTCTTTAAAGTTACGACCGCGATCTTATTTTTGGTAGCGGCGCAGTTGGTGGTTGCCGGTTTGCACGAATTGTCGGAAAGTGGAGTGATTCCATCATCCAAGCGCGAAATGTCGATCATTGGGCCGATCGTAGGGAATGAAGAATTTTTTGTGGTCACGGTTCTGGCACTGGCGGCGTTAATGGTGCTATTCGACGCCAAGCGACGCCAGCCGCTGCCTGAACCAACGTCGCCGGCGGAACGACGCAAGGCGGTTTGGACAGCCCGCAAGGAACGCCTGTGGATGGCTTCCGTCTATGTATTTTCGTTTTTGTTTATTGGGATGGTGACGGCGGAGTTCGTGTATGCGAAAAGCGAGAGCGCGCTTTCGCCCGCCACCGAGGTGAGCTTCACCCATGGAGAGATCACGATACCGCTATCGCAAGTTTCCGATGGTGATTTGCATCGGTATCAGGCGAAGGAGAATGGAACGCAGGTGCGCTTCTGGCTTTACAAGAAGCCGGACGGGAAGATATCGACGGTGTTCGATGCGTGCCAGATTTGCGGACCGGTGGGCTTCTATAAGTCGGGCAACGGGGTGGTTTGCAAAAACTGCGCCGCGCCGATTAATCCCCAGTCGATTGGAACGACGGGAGGTTGCAATCCGATCCCGCTAAAGGCAACCGAAACGGCGGATGCTGTGATTATTCGGGAGGCGGACATCGCTGCCGGCAGTCGCGTGTTCGAAAGACAATAAGTGTTCGCCCGCCTGGTATTTGAATCCTTTCGGCGCCAGAAGCGGCGCAAGTTGCTGGCGGGCGCAGCGATCACATTAGGAGTAACCGTGGCGACCGCGATGATTGCGGTCGCCACTGACATTGGGGACAAGATTAATCGCGAACTGCGTACGATCGGCGCGAATATCTTAGTAACTCCGCAGGAAGATACTCTGGATGTGGAAATCGGCGGAGTGAACCTGAAGCCGCCGAGCGATGGCGCTTTCCTGAATGAAGCAGACCTGCCGAAAATCAAAGGAACGTTCTGGCATAACAACATTACTGGGTTCGCGCCCATGCTTCCGGTTAAGGTAACGCTGCAGCGCGAAGGAACGGCAGAGACTCTAACGCTGCTGGGGACTTACTTCGCGAAGAGAGTTGCGTTTGGGAATGAAGCGTTTATTACCGGGGTGCGCTCGACGGATCCCTGGTGGAAGATTTCCGGGGTTTGGCCAGAGGACACCTCGAGTGACGTTCTAGTCGGAGAACGCCTTGCGGCGCGGCTTGCGACCAAGGTCGGCGACGAACTGACTCTCTCGGGGCGGCACCTGCACGTGCGCGGTATTCTCTCCAGCGGAGGCGCCGAGGATGACGAAGTTGTTGCGCCTATCTGGTTAGCACAGGAGATTCTGGGAAAACCGGGTGCGGTGCGTCGGGTTTACGTCAGCGCTCTGACCAAGCCCGAAGATGCGTTCGCGCGGCGCGATCCTAAGAGCATGTCCGGGCCTATTTATGACCGCTGGTATTGCTCCCCCTATCCGCAGTCGATCGCATTCCAGTTGCAAGAGGCGATTCCACATTCCCACGCGGAGCAAATCCGGCAAGTGGCGCAGAACGAGGGCGCGGTGCTGACACGCATTGAAGGATTGATTTTTCTGGTTACGTTGGCCGCATTGTTTGCTTCGGCGCTGGCAGTTTCAGCGGCGATGGCTACAACGATTTTTGAGCGCCGGGCGGAAGTGGGCTTGATGAAAGCCTTAGGTGCCAGCCGGGTGGCGATCGCTTCCATTTTCTTCGCCGAGGCAACGTTGATGGCGCTGATCGGCGGCGCGGTAGGCTTTGCGGCCGGAGGAATGTTGGCGCACCGGATTGGCTATGCGATTTTCGATTCTCAGATTACGGTTCCTCCGGTGCTGCTACCAGTGATCCTGGCGATCGCGGTGATTATCACGTTTGCGGGAAGCGCCGCCGCGATTCGCAGGGCGATTGGGCTCGATCCGGTGTTTGCGCTGCGAGGGGAACTGTGAACAGCGTTTCGCATTCCGCGCGCGAAGTTGCGGCGAGCCGGGCCAACGCTCCGCACACGTCGATGTTCCTGCGAATGCTGGTGAGGGCGGCCGTGCTGCGACGGGGCCGAGCGCTTTCCGCGCTGTTTGCCATGGTGGTGGCGGCTGCGGTAGCTACAGCGATGATGAATCTTTACGTCGACGTTCAAGCTAAATTGGTGAGAGAGTTCCGCAATTTCGGAGCGAACATCATTCTGGTGGGAAGAGGCGGCGCTTCCCTTCCCGTGGACGCGCTGGCAAAGGCGGAAGCGGTTCTGGCGGGTCGCGGGGTGGTAGCGCCGTTCGGACTGGTGGTGGCACGGACGACTGACGGTCAGTCCATCGTTGCGGTGGGCGCGGATTTTGATCGAGTGCGGCAGCTTGATCGGTGGTGGTCTGTAAGCAACTGGCCTTCGTCCGCGGACGAGGCGTTGGTTGGGGCTCGGGCGTTACCGGTGGTCTCGCCGAAGAATCAGCCATTCGACCTCGAGTTTCAGGGTCACACGATTCATCTCACGACGGTTGGTACGGTACGAACTGGCGCGGCCGAGGATAGCCGGGTCTACATTCCTATGGCGGATTTTGTTTCCTGGACGGGAGTTAAGCCGTCTACGGTTGAGGTTGCGGCCACGGGATCGCCAGAAGAGATTTCGGCGATCATGCATCAGCTTGCAGCGGCGATTCCGACAGCCGAGGTGCGACCGGTCAGGCAAATCATGGAAGGAGAAGCACGGGTACTGGGCAAGACACGAGCGACGTTGCTGGCGGCGGCGGCGCTAATTATTTTAACCGCTGCGCTGTGCGTACTTTCCACCCTAATAGGATGGGTGTTCGACCGGCGTCGTGATTTCGCCATTATGAAAGCACTCGGAGCTTCGGACAGGATGCTGAATGGTTTTTTCGCGGCGGAAGCTGCCGCGCTGGGAGCCTTCGGAGCCTTGATTGGATTTGTTGCTGGGATCGGAATCGCTGAGTGGATCGGCCGGGTTAACTTTCATGCCCCCGTAACTCCGCGTTTCGCTGTTCTGCCGTTCGTTTTGGCTGGTAGCATTGTGGTTACGTTGTTGTCGGCGATTCTGCCGATCTCTCTGCTGCGCCGGGTGCAACCGGCGGTGATTCTGAGGGGTGAGTGAAATGATCCAGATAAAGGACGTTACAAAGCTTTACCCCGCGAACGCTGAAGGAAGCGCAACCACAAGGATCGGCGGAGGACGGACCGAGAGTAAGGAAAGCGGCGCGATTCACGCGCTTGACCATATTTCACTGCATGTAGCCGCGGGCGAATGGCTATCGATCATGGGACCTTCGGGATCGGGGAAATCCACGCTGGTTAATTTGATTGGCTGCCTGGATCGACCGAGTTCCGGGGAGATCTGGCTGGACGGGCAGAACGTGGCCGGGATCTCAGCGGGCGAATTGAACCGCGTAAGGGCGGAGAAGATTGGGTTTATTTTTCAGCAGTTTCATCTGATCCCGTTTCTAACCGCAGTTGAGAACGTGATGTTGGCGCAGTATTTTCACAGCATGACGGACGAAGGAGAAGCCGTCGAAGCCTTGGCACGCGTAGGGCTGGGGGAACGTGCGCACCACCTTCCATCGCAACTTTCCGGAGGCGAGCAGCAACGGGTTTGCATTGCGAGAGCGCTGATTAACGATCCGAAGATTATTCTCGCGGATGAGCCGACCGGCAATCTTGACGCACTGAACGAAGAATTGGTATTGCGCTTGTTGCGAGAGTTTCATCAGCAGGGACGCACGATTGTGATGGTGACACACGACCCGGTAGTGGCGCGTCTGGCCGACCGGAGGATTGAATTCCATCATGGCAAAATCGAATCGCAAGAAGTGTTCGCCATGGCGGATGAGGAGCAATTCGACGAGGTCTTGGAAGAGTTATGGGTGCTGTCAGAGCATGGGGAGATTGCCGAGGTTGAGCGGATGGAGGTTCATGGAGCTCTACCGGTAAGCTTGGCTATCGAGAAGATGATTCAGATGGGACTGGTAGCGTCCACGCCTCATCCACCTCTGGAACATGGACATAAGCCGTTTGTAAATCCCTGCCATGATGCGCTGAAACCGGTCTCAGCTTCGGTGGGTGACGGCTCGCTCATTGTGGAACTTACCGCGCGAGGGCGAGTTCGGGCTGGCAGCATCATCCGGCGACATCGGTTGGCCGAGCGCCTATTCACCGACAGTTTGGCGATGGACAGCGAGTCGGAGATCGAGGAGCAGGCCTGCAAATTTGAACATATTCTTTCTCCGGAAGCCACCGACAAAATTTGCACCTTTCTGGGGCATCCTCGAACATGTCCGCATGGTGCGCCAATACCCACGGGCGACTGCTGTGGTATTCAGAATGGGGAGGGCGCACCGGTTACCTCGGGCCATCGAGTGACTCGGGAAATTGAATGAGAGACAAGCTCCGGGACATCGCATGAGCACGAGTTCTTCTCGCCCTATCATTGGCGTATTCGATTCGGGCTTTGGCGGCCTGACCGTTCTTAAAGCTTTACTTGAACTAATTCCTGATGCCGATTACCTGTACTTTGGCGATACGGCCCGGCTTCCCTATGGATCAAAATCCGTTGAAACAGTGGCGCGATATGCGGTAGAGGCCGCACACTTTCTTGAGGCACATGGCGCTGGAATGCTGATAATTGCCTGCAATACGGCAACGGCCCTGGCCCTTGATCAGATTACCGCGGCAGCTCATGTCCCAGTAGTGGGCGTTGTAGAACCGGGTGCTGAGGCGGCGGCGGCGGCCAGTAGGAACAAGAAGGTGGTGGTGATTGGTACGGAGGCGACGGTCAGCAGCCACGCGTATAAGAAAGCGTTGGAAAATCGTGGATTGCGGGCATGGGAGAAAGCGTGTCCTTTGCTCGTGCCCCTGGTGGAAGAAGGATGGATCGAGCATCCGGTAACGGAGCAGGTGGCGCGGATTTATCTGGCAGAAGCGTTTGCGAATGGGTTTGCTGACGCCGACGTGCTGGTGCTTGGCTGCACGCATTACCCGCTTCTGAAGCCTCTACTGCAACGAGTTGCGCCGGATCATGTCGCCATCGTGGACTCGGCTGAGTCGACGGCTCGAGTCGTGTCTGGCCGCTTACAGACACTTGCGCCGACGTTGTCGCCTGATCGGCAAAAGCGGTCCTCTTCGCGATTAAAATTCTTCGCAACAGATTCGGTCGAGAAATTTCAGCGCTTTGGCCGCCAATTTCTCGGGCAGCCCATCGAAGATGTTCTGCACGTAGACCTCAAGGAATAACCTCTGTTTGACAGCAAGATTCAGATTGGCCGATTCGGGCGGAAGCCTTATTGTGTCCACAGACCTAGCGGCGCAATCGAAACATAGAAGGTCGACAAATGCATACGCTCGAGAATGTGATCTGGCAGGCATTGGGCACACGTCACGCTCAGTTTGCAGAGTCGTCTAAGTCCGCGCGCAGATTTATTCCTGAGGTGACTTCCCTGGCAGGCTTGCGGCAGCCCTCCCCGGACGCATATGAGTCTTTAGCGGTGTTGCTTCCGTCGCAAGGAACGACAGCACTTTTCCTGGATGAGCCATACAGCAAACAGCGCGGATGGAGCCTGGTGGCGGGAATGCCTTTGCTGCAAATGGCATGGAAGAATGCGGAGCTCACCGAACTGCCGAGTTTAGCCAGGCAGTCCCAGGACGAAGAAGACACAATCCTGGAGCTTGGAGTCACCGAGTCGGGGGAAATGATTGCATTGACCGCGCTGACCAAGCCGGGGCCTTTCAATACCCGCACCCACGAATTAGGAAGCTACTTCGGAATCCGCCGCAATGGAAGGCTGGTTTCGATGGCTGGAGAACGGCTAAAAGTTCCAGGCTTTACCGAGGTCAGCGCGGTTTGCACTCACCCGGAACATACGGGCCACGGCTATGCGGCCGTCCTGATGAATCGGGTGATGCAGGGAATACTTGAGCGCGGGGAAACGCCATTTCTTCACGTAAGAGAAGACAATCTACGCGCGATTGATTTGTACCGAAGACTGGGATTTCAGACGCACCAACGTGTGCATCTGGCAGTTATCAGGAAAGATTAGGACCGCAGGAGAGCCGAGAAACTCAGTACAGGTGGAAATCCACTTCGACCGCCATTTCGACTTTCACTGGATGGCCATCTTTTTGCCCGGGCTCAAAGCGCCAGGTGCGGACGGTTTCCAGAGCCTTTTCGTCTAATCCCATCCCGAGGGAGTTGACCACGCGAAGATTAATGGGCTTTCCATCGGTATCGACGACGATCATGAGAGTGCAAGTACCCTGATACTTCGCTTTGCGAGCTTCTTCGGAGAACTCAGGATCGGGAGAATAGATTGGCCGCGGGGGAGTCACGCCCCGCCCGGGACGGAACACGCCACCACCCATGCCCATGCCTTCTCCGGGACCAACCCCGCGCCCGTTTCCGGGTCCAACGCCGCCGCCACTGCCTTCGCCGATTCCGCTGCCGGACCCCGTCCCATTCGAAGGGATGACGGCGGTGGATTTCGGGTCGCCCAAGTTGGGCATGTTATTCTGCGCGATCTTAATTTCGGGCGGGACCATGACGGTAGGTTCAACCGCCAGCTTAGGGTTGAAGTTTCGGATCACGGCCGCAGGGGGAGTGATCTGAGCTTTCATCGAAAATTTTGGCAAGTGGCCTTGTGAAGCCTTCAGCACGTCGCGATCGCCGCCGCCGCCGCCACCGCCAGCCTGCGTTTTCGCGGGCTTCAGCGGGATAAAATCGCCAGGATCGACTAATGCTGTTGTGCTCTGGGGCTTCGCTGCAGGCACTACGCGACGCCACGTAATAAGGGTTCCGCCGATGATGAGTCCCAGGACGATCAGATGCGCGGCTGTGGAGCCTAAAATGCCGTTTTTCTTGTAGTTGTAGAATCCCCAGATGTCCTTGACCGGGGCAGGCTTGGATTCCAGTTTTAGGGGCGGAAGCTTCTTGGGGAAAAAGAAGTCGTCCAAACCGTGAGACAGTGACTTCCACAAGGGCTCAAAAGTATCGGGAGCCAGCAGAAGATGCAGTTCCGGCTCGGTGCCGGTCTTCGGGTTCTCTTGGACTGAATTGATTTCTGAAGTTGGCATGCTCCCCAATTTGGCTTACCCGGCCCTGGATGGATACTAAGGATACTCCGCCAAGCCCTGACTTACACAGATGACCAGTCTTTCCAACGAGTTGCTTGTTCGATTCTCAAATCTGAAAAGCCGATTTCTTAACTGTCCTTCTGACGGGAACTCGAACTCTGGAAATGGTGCCTGTGTTGAAATTGTACCTCTTCTTTTCACGCTTTACGAAGTGTATTTCGACCGCGTGCACGGTTTGCAACGTGCGGAAACCTTTGGCGTCCCGCCAGATCTCAGTAATTTAGGAATTTCTTCCGGAGTTGCAAGTTTAGGGCCGCATGGATAGAGATGTGCCGCACGAGCCTGGTGAATGGACGTGCCGAACGCGGCTCCCTATAATGAGGGATTCATTCAATTGGAGAAGCCAACCGAGTGCCGCTCGAACTGAAAGCGACCATCAATCTACCTAAAACAGCCTTCCCGATGAAGGCCAACCTGCCCCAGAATGAGCCTAAAATGCTCGACCGCTGGGAGCAGACCCGTATTTACGAGCGCATCCGGGAAGCTCGCAAGGGCTCGCCCACGTACATTTTGCACGATGGTCCCCCTTACACCAGCGGACCGATCCACATGGGCACGGCGATGAATAAGTGCCTAAAGGACTTCATCACCAAATCGAAGACCATGGCGGGTTTCGACGCGCCTTATGTTCCTGGATGGGACTGTCACGGCCTTCCGATTGAGATCAAGGTCGATAAAGAACTGGGCGGTAAGAAGTTGCAGATGCGGCCTCTGGATGTGCGGGCGGAGTGCCGCAAGTATGCGCAAAAGTTTCTCGACTTGCAGCGGCAACAGTTCAAGCGCATTGGCGTTTTCGGACGGTTTGATCGACCGTACGCCACCATGAATCCGCAGTATGAGTCCATTGTACTCTCGACTTTTTTTTCATTCTACGAAAATGGGTTCGTCTACAAGGGACTGCGCGCGGTGTATTGGTGCATGCACGATGAGACTGCACTGGCTGAGGCGGAAGTCGAGTACGAGAATCACACCAGCCCAACCGTTTATGTGAAGTATCGACTGCTCGACGATCCAGCGAAGATCGACCCGGCTCTGGCGGGAAAAACAGTTTCTACCATTATCTGGACTACGACTCCTTGGACTCTGCCTGCTTCCATGGCCGTGGCGTTTCATCCGGATGAAGAGTACGTGGCCTTGGAGTCCGGCACCGAAGTGTACATCGTGGCGTCGAAGCTGGCGAAAGACGTGGCGGAAAAATGCAATCTTGCCAACCCGCGCGAGCTCACGTTTTTTCCCGGACGCAAGCTGGAAAAATTGAACTTTCAACACCCTTTTCTGGATCGCAATATTCTGGGTGTGCTGGCGGAATACGTCACTATGGACACCGGCACGGGCGTGGTGCACACGGCACCATCGCATGGCGCTGAGGATTTTATTACGGGCATGAAGTATGGCCTGGACGCGACCAGCAACGTCGATGAAAAAGGTATCCTGCGCAATGGTCTGCCGGAATATAACGGCAAACGTGTGTGGGAAGCCAACCAGCCAATCATTGAATTGCTGAGAACCCGCGGCGCCCTGTTGCACACGGAAAAGACCGAGCATTCTTATCCGCACTGTTGGCGCTGCCATAATCCCGTGATCTTTCGTGCAACCGAGCAATGGTTTATTTCGATGGAAACGCCAATGCCTGGCGGAAAGTCGAAAGAGGACACACTGCGTCAGCGAACGCTTGAAGAGATCAAGCAGGTGAAATGGGATCCGGCGTGGGGCGAGGAACGTTTATCGAACATGATCGCGACTCGGCCGGATTGGTGCATTTCGAGACAGCGCGTATGGGGGGTTCCCATTGCCGTTTTTCTTTGCGAGAGTTGCGGCAAACCTCTGAACGATCGCGCGGTCAATCAAAAAGTAGTTGAGTTGTTCGCTCAGTCTGGCGCCGACGCCTGGTTTACGGACGAGCCGGACACGATTGTTCCGGCGGAGATGAAGTGTCCGCACTGCGGAGGCCAGAAGTTCGAGAAGGAGACCGATATTTTCGATGTGTGGCTCGAGTCCGGTGCAAGTTATCTCGCGCTGATTGCCGACGAGCCCTCATATCCGTGGCCCTCCGATCTTTATCTTGAAGGCGGAGACCAGTACCGGGGATGGTTCCAGTCGTCGCTGCTTTGCGCGATGGGGACGCATGGCACTCCTCCGTATAAAGAAGTGGTTACGCCGGGATGGACGCTTGACGAAAAAGGTCAGGCCATGTCGAAGTCCCGTGGGAACGACGTGGATCCGGTAGATATTTCCAGCCGTCTTGGGGCTGAAGTCGTACGACTCTGGGTTGCGTCCGTCGATTTTCGCGAGGACGTGGTTGGATCTGAGCAGTTGATGCTCCGCATTGCAGAGAATTATCGAAAGATCCGCAATACTTTCCGGTACATTCTGGGCAATCTTGGGGATTTCGATCCTCAGGCCGACGTAGTGCATTTCGAGAATATGGAGGCGCTCGACCAGTACATGCTGCGCCAGACGCTGGCGTTCGCAGCCGATGTGCGCAACTCCTATGAAGAATTCGCGTTTCACAGGATCTATCACCGGCTGAATCATTTCTGCATCGTGGATCTGAGCGCATTTTATTTCGATGTGCTCAAGGACAGGCTGTACATCTCTGCGCCAAAATCGCAAGGCCGGCGGAGCGCGCAGACTGCGATCTGGCGCATCGGCGAAGCTTTGGTACGGTTGCTGGCGCCGATTATGAGTTTTACCTGTGAAGAGGTTTGGGATTATCTGCCCAAGCTGGCAGGTCGAGCGGAGAGCGTACATCTCGCGCTATTCCCTTCCGTGGCGGAAATTCTGGTCGACGTGGAGCGGGCGTCCACCGAATCCGGGTTAATTCCACTTAGTTCGGGCGAGGACTGGACGACACTGCGGTCCGTGCGGGATGAAGTTTTAAAGGCTCTCGAAGAAGCGCGCAACAACAAACTCATTGGCACCGGACTGGAGGCACATGTGACTCTCGCAGCTTCCGATCCGGTTTATTCGGTGCTGGCCCGACATGCGGGGCAGTTGCGCTACTTATTTATTGTCTCGTCGGTAACGCTCACCAACGCTTCTGGCAACGGCACTGGCAGTTTGCGTGTGGAGGTGAGAGCGGCTGATGGAACAAAGTGCGAGCGCTGCTGGAATTACTCGATCCACGTTGGGGAGGATAAGACTTATCCGACAGTGTGCGAGCGATGCAGTCTGGTGCTAAAAGAAATTGGGGCTTGAACAATTTGTGAATTGGAAAAAACTGCGAATCGCTGTTCTGACAATTCTGGTTCTCTGCCTTATTCCCGCGACTCGCTACTACCAAATCGACTTACCATTGTTGCGATTTCTTCAAGGCTCTCGCCGCGTCAATCCTCTATCGCTTCATCTTTCCGGAGAATTTGTCGAGAATAATCTCGGCACGGAACTACAGTCCGATGGATCGGTTATTGTGCGCATGATCGCCGAGCAGTACTTATTTGTTCCGCACTGCATTGTGGTTCCCGAGGGAATTCCGGTTCATCTTCGTATCACCAGCGCTGACGCGGTTCACTCTCTGGCATTAAGCGGCACAGACTATAACGTGAAAGTACTGCCCGGGATCATCAGCGAAGCTCGACTTCAGTTTGCCAATCCCGGGGAGTATAAGACAAAGTGCGGCGAGTTTTGTGGCGCGGGGCATTATGCCATGCGATCCGAATTTAAAGTTGTGCCGCTTGATCGGTTTCCGGCGTTGCGGGCGGGCGGGAGGGCCACCTGTGACGTGCAATAGCCGATCGTTTTTTAGCGGTAAGTTCCTGCGATTCATCCTCGCGGGTGTGGCGGCGAGTTCGCTTCTGGTGGTGGCGAATGACACTCCGCCAGATCGGATTCCCTCGTATGTGGAATGGACGCAACACACAATTGCCGCGGCTTCGTCGGGGGACGCGTTCCGAGGAATGCTGCTGGCGAAGCGTTGCGAGCATTGCCACGGTTCGGAGGGGTTCAGCCCTGTGGCATCCACGCCGAACTTGGCTGGGTTGGACAAGTTGGCGATCTGGAAACAATTAGAGGACTTTCGGGCGCGAAAGCGGATTTCGCCCGTGATGGGCCCGATCGCCGAATCGTTGACCGTGCACGATGTTGCCGATGTGGTGGCGTATTATGGTGCGCTTCCGGTTTTCAGTGATCCGCAGGATAATCGAAGTTTTCCGCAGATGCGGTCGAATCCTGACCATGCCTCGGTCGCGTCCCGTTTAATTTCGTTTGGAGATGGTTCGCGCGGGATTCCGCCATGTCAAGCGTGTCACGGGCCGGTCGCGTATCGTCCCGGCGCCGCATCTTTAATGAATCAAAATTCTGAGTACGTTTTGAATCAGCTGGAAGCCTTCGCGAATGGAAGCCGCGCGAACGATATCAATATGCCGATGCGAACGATTTCAGCTCTGCTGGCCGACAATGAAAGACATGCTCTGGCGGAATTCTACGGATCGGGCATGGGACTCGATCCAAACAGCTCGAAGTAGGAGTTACCGCAACTCCTCCATCGCCGCCTCCAGCACTTCCCTTCCGGGGCGCGTGATCGATTCCGGCAATGTGGCAAGAGGTTGATCGACCATGTTCAACATGTCGATGAAACTTGGCGCCTTGGTATTGACGTAAAAGACTCCGGTAAGAACCTCGCCCTTGTCGTGCGCTTCACTGAGGCGTTTCATGGCTGCGATTCTGTCCGTGGGATCGTAGTCTTCCTCGAGTTTCCGCAGTTGCAGATGCGAGCCATCGTGCATGGTAACGCTAGTTGTGGTGCCGGCATCGTACTCGACGTTAATTTCCTCGAAGTGAGGGACGAAGCTCATCTCCTGCAGAGTTTCTTCGTGATCCTGGACGTACTTGTAAGATTTTGTCGAACCCTCGTGATCGTTAAAGGTAACGCATGGAGAAACCACGTCGAGCATTACGGTGCCGTGGTGGGCGATGGCGGCTTTCAGCATCGTGCTAAGTTGGCGCTTATCTCCTGAGAAAGAACGGCCGACGAAAGTTGCCCCGAGTTCGATGGCGAGCCCGCAAGTGTCGATGGGAGGAAGATCGTTGAGCACGCCTGATTTCAGTTTCGAGCCCAGGTCGGCGGTCGCGGAAAATTGGCCCTTAGTGAGCCCGTAGACTCCGTTGTCCTCGATGATGTAAATCATCGGCAGATTGCGGCGCATGAGGTGAACAAACTGGCCGATACCGATCGAAGCGGTGTCGCCATCGCCGCTGACGCCAAGGGCAACCAGATTACGATTCGCGAGCATCGCACCGGTAGCGATAGACGGCATGCGTCCATGCACGGAGTTGAAGCTGTGCGAACGGTTCATGAAGTATGCAGGGCTCTTCGACGAGCAGCCGATACCGCTCAATTTCGCAACGCGCTCAGGCTGCACGCCCATGTCGTACATCGCTTCAATGATGCGCTCCGAAATTGCGTTGTGGCCGCAACCCGCGCATAGAGTGGTCTTGCCACCTTTGTAATCGACAACACTCAGGCCGATGCGGTTCGTCTTCGGTTGTGTCGTTGGCGTGGTTACCATTTACTTGCCCTCCATCATGGTCAGTTCGTCGGTTACGGAACGCGCATCGAGCGGCAGTCCATCAAGATGGCTGATGCTTCGCAAGCGCGTGGTCAATTCGGGCTTGATATCCAGCCTAAGAAGGCTCAGCATTTGCGCGTCGCGATTCTGCTCGACAATGTAAGTGCGGTCGTGCTGTTCAATGAACTCGTGCACTTCCCGAGTGAATGGATATGCCCTTAAGCGAAGATAATCGGTTTCGATGGCGTACTCTTTGCGCAGTTGATCACGGCTTTCGCTAACTCCCCAGTGCGACGTGCCGTAGGCGATGATTCCAATTTTCGCGTTATCGCCTTTTAAAATTTCCGGACGTGGAACGAAGGAACGGGCGGTCTCAAATTTTCGGTTGAGCCGCTCCATGTTGTTTTCGTAATCGTCGGGGCGTTCGCTGTAATTGGACTTATCGTTGTGTCCGCTTCCGCGGGTGAAGTAAGCCGCGGCGGGATGCTCGGTTCCGGGCAGGGTACGGTAGCCCACGCCATCCCCGTCAAGATCTTTGTAGCGGGCAAAACCACCTAGCTTCAAAAGATCGTCTTTGTCCAAAACCTTGCCGCGATTGATGGGAGCTGTGGGATATTCAAACGGATCGGACATCCAGTTGTTCATGCCAAGATCAAGATCAGACATGACGAACACCAGCGTTTGAAACTGCTCCGCCAGGTTAAAGGCTTCTGAAGCCATGCTGAAACATTCCGCCACGGAAGATGGAATCAGCATGATGTGCTTGGTATCGCCATGAGAAAGGAAGGCGGTACAAAGAATATCGCCCTGCGAGGTACGGGTTGGGAGGCCAGTTGAAGGGCCAACGCGTTGAATGTCCCAGATGACTCCCGGAATTTCCGCGTAATAAGCAAGGCCGGCAAATTCCGACATCAACGAAATGCCAGGACCAGCGGTCGCCGTCATGCTGCGCGCGCCTGCCCAGCCGGCGCCGATTACCATCCCGATCGCGGCCAATTCATCCTCCGCTTGCACGATGGCAAAAGTGGCTTTGCCGTCGGGACCGATACGATACTCCTTCATGTAGTCAATCATGGTCTCGACGAGGGAGGATGAGGGCGTGATCGGATACCAGGTGACCACGGTGCATCCAGCAAACATGCAGCCCAGAGCCGCCGCCGAGTTTCCATCGACGATGATCTTGCCGGCGGTCTTATTCATGCGTTCGATGCAGAACGTAGTGCGCTTCTGAAGATTTGCCTTGGCGTAATCGAATCCAGCCTGTGCCGCAGCCAAATTCAGATTGGCCGCTTTTACTTTTTTGGCAAATTGTTTGCGGATTGCCTTCTCCACCTCACCCATTTCAATTTCGAGAAGGTGCGCGACCACCCCGACGTACACCATGTTTTTGACCAGCTTGCGGAGTTTGGCCTCGGGACAAACGGTCGCCACTATTTTGTCGTAAGGAACCGAGTAGAAGATCAAGTCGTCGCGCAGCTTATTCAGGGCAAGAGGCTCATCGTAGAGCACGGAACCACCAGCCGCCAGAGACATCACATCGTCCCGAGCGGTCTCGGAGTTCATCGCCACCAGGAAATCGATTTCCTTCTTACGCCCGATGTAGCCGTCTTTATTCGCGCGAATTGTGTACCAGGTGGGCAGACCGGCAATGTTGGAGGGAAAGAGGTTCTTACCAGAAATTGGCACGCCCATTTGGAAGATCGCGCGCAATAAAACCGTGTTCGAACTCTGCGATCCTGAGCCATTCACGGTTGCAACCTGAATGCTCATATCGTTTACGATGCGATTGCCCCCCAGTTGTCCGCCTGCCCCCTGGGGAACAATATCCGTGGTCGCCATCCCGACACCTTCCTTTGATTATTCAGACGCGGAATAACCCGCGCAAAATATGAATTGAGGAGGAACTGATAATTATACGGCGGCTGGGGATGGCTCGGCACAGAAATCCGCGACCAAAGCGCGGTTTGAACAAGGTGTGATACGGATCACTGCAAACTGCCTCAAGATACAGTTTCAAAAAATTGGGCGATCTTACGAAACTTGTTATATCGTGACCCGATCAAGTCGCCGGCTGGCATCTTCTTCAGCTCTTCGAAATGTTTTTGCAGGCTGACATCAAGCAAACGCGAAGCCAATTCGTAGTCCCGGTGTGCTCCGCCCGGAGGCTCGGGCACAATATCGTCGATACAGCCGAGTTCGCTGAGGTCGGCGGCGGTGATGCGCATTGCTTCGGCTGCGAGCTCCTTCTTAGTGGCATCGCGCCACATGATCGCAGCGCAGCCTTCAGGAGAGATTACCGAGTAGACTGAGTTTTCCATCATCAGTACGCGGTCAGCTACAGCGATCGCCAATGCACCGCCGCTGCCGCCCACGCCAATCACAGTTGCAATAATCGGAACCTTGAGTCGAGCCATCTCCCGAAGATTATGCGCGATGGCCTCTGCCTGGCCGCGCTCCTCGGCGTGAATGCCGGGATAAGCACCGTCCGTATCTACGAGCGTGAAGATAGGCCTGTGAAATTTCTCCGCCACCTGCATGACTCGCAGCGCCTTACGGTAACCCTCAGGGTGCGGAGTACCAAAATTGCGGTACACCCGCTGCTTCATGTCTCGACCTTTTTGGGTGGCGACTACCAGGATTTCCTGCCCGTGAAAGCGGGCCATTCCACAAATGATGGCCGGATCGTCACCGAAAGTGCGGTCGCCGTGAATCTCGCTCCAATCCGTAAACAGGCGCTCGATGTAATCCAGAGCTTGAGGGCGCTGCGGATGCCGGGCCAACTCAGTTTTCTGCCACGCAGTCTGAGGAGGCTTTATTTCCTCGCGCAGCTTCTGAACACGCTCTTGAAGCGCCAACAATTGACGCCGAATCTCTTCATTCTGACCGGGCGAGGCCTGAAGCGCGGCCATCTCGCGTTCGATCTGCTGGACTTCTTGCTGCGACTTGTCGTTTACTTCCATGGGTAGTTGTCGTTGTTGTGAGCCAGGGTTCGTCAAGAACAGATTAGCTGATCACGCGCACACTGCCGCGTCCGCAAAGTTGTTCCACGCGAGCGATGAAGTTGCGGTCTGGCAAGACATTATAGCCTTGCGCTTCCATCACCACCATGAAATCACCGGTACGTTCTACATCGAACAATACGCGAGCTTCACCTTTGCGCTCCTGGAAAAGATTGTGGAGATCGTCCACCGTAGATTCAGCCGCAGTTTCCAGAGGGACTCGAATGCGAATGGCGCGCGGCAGCGGAACCTTTGCATCTTCAAGCGGCATAATCTCGGCGGCGGTAATTTTTGGATTGGTGCCCTCCTCGATCCGCACGCCGGCTTTTACAAGAACGGGAACTTCCAGCTTCACTTTGTCGCCCAGGCGCTTGTAAGCCTCCGGAAAAACGATCATGTCGATTGAGCCCGACATATCTTCGAGGGTGGCTTGGGCGTAGAAATCACCCTTCTTGCTCTTGAGCACGCGTGCGTTGCAAATAATCCCCGCGGTGGCAATGGTCTCGTCCTTGCCGGTGGATTTTGTCATGGCACCGATTTCGATAACACTGAGCGCCTGCAAATCCTGCAGCTTGTCTTTATATTTTTCAAGCGGATGGCCGCTGATGAAGAATCCGAGGATCTCTTTCTCGGAGGCAAGCCGTGCCTGCTCATCCCAATCGGGAATATTCGGGAGTTTGTCATTATGCGATTCGGACCCTTCTTCCTGAAACACTCCGAACAATCCATGCTGGCCAGACTCGGCGTCGCGCTGAGCCTTCTGAGCGCGATCCATGGCGCGATCGAGCACAGCCATTAACTGCGAACGGCGGCCGAGAGAATCCATGGCGCCGCTCTTAATAAGAGATTCCTGCACGCGCTTATTCAACAGGCGGAGGTCGACATTTTCGCAGAACTCGTAAAGCGATTTGAATCGTCCTAGCTTTCTTCTTGCTGCCACGATCGATTCGATCGCATTGCCGCCGACATTTTTTACCGCGGCCAACCCAAAGCGGATTGCTTCGCCATGAGGCGTAAAGTTTGCGTCGGAAACATTGATATCGGGAGCTTCGACGGCGATGCCCATCTCGCGGCATTCATTGATGTATTTCACGACATCGTCAGTACTGCCGGTGACTGAGGTCAGCAGCGCCGCCATGAACTCGACCGGATAGTGCGTCTTCAGATATGCGGTGTGATAGGCAAGGAGCGCATAGGCGGCGGAGTGCGATTTGTTAAAACCGTATCCCGCAAATTGCGCCATCAGGTCGAATATCTTCTCGATCTTCTTCGGCGGAAATTTGCGCTGGGCGGCACCCTCGACAAATCGCTCGCGCTGCTGAGCCATCTCCTCGGCTTTTTTCTTTCCCATCGCGCGCCGCAGTAAATCCGCCTCACCGAGCGAATATCCCGCTAAACGGTTGGCGATCTGCATCACTTGTTCCTGATACACGATAACGCCCAGGGTTTCTTCGAGGATTTCCTTTAACTCCGGAAGTTCATATTCGACCTTTTTTCGTCCGTGCTTACGATCAATGAAGTCGTCAATCATGCCCCCTTGAATGGGGCCGGGGCGATAAAGAGCGTTCAGCGCCGTTAAATCCTCGATTGAACTCGGCTGATACTTCCGCAGGACGTCTCGCATGCCGTGCGATTCAAACTGAAACACGCCGGACGTCAAGCCTTTGTGAAAGACCTTTTCGTAAGTCTCGGCATCCTCCAAAGTGACGGTCTCGAGCGTAATGGAAGTGCCGCGAGTTTGGAGGATCAGCTTCAGCGCGTCGGTCAGAATTGTGAGTGTGGTCAATCCGAGGAAATCCATCTTCAGCAGGCCCATCTTTTCGATGGCAACCATGTCGAAGGCCGTGACGATTTCATCGTTCTTGGTCTTGTGAAGCGGCACTAGTTCGGTAAGCGGACGCGGCGAGATGACCACACCGGCAGCGTGAACCCCGGAGTTTCGAACCATGCCTTCCAGTCGCTTCGCGGTCTCCATCAGCTCCCGAATCTGACCGTCTTTCTCCATGGCTTCCCTGAGTTGAGGAGAATCTTGGATGGCCTGATCGAGCGTGATATTCAATTGCGTGGGTACCATCTTCGCAATGCGGTCCACATCGGCGTAGGGGATGTCCATGGCGCGACCAACGTCTTTTATGGCGGCTTTGGCGGCCATGGTGCCGAACGTGATGATTTGGGCTACGTTATCGCGGCCATATTTCTGCGTGACGTAGTTGATAACTTCGCCGCGCCGGTTCATGCAGAAATCGATATCGATATCAGGCATCGATACGCGCTCAGGATTGAGGAATCGTTCAAAAAGTAATTCGTGCTGCAGCGGATCGATATTGGTGATGCCAAGCGCGTAAGACACCAAGGAACCGGCGGCAGAGCCGCGGCCCGGTCCCACGGGAATTTCATGATCCTTTGCGTACCGGATGAAGTCCCACACAATCAGAAAATATCCCGGAAACTTCATTTGCTGAATGATGGAAAGTTCCCGCTCCAGGCGCTGCTCGTAATCGGAAATCGAATGCTTCAGCTTGTGCTGCTCGTGCAAGGGCCGCAGAGCCGACAGGCGGCGCGCGAAGCCTTCCCGAGAAACGTGCACAAAATAGCTATCGATGGTATAGCCCGGAGGTACGTCGAATTGCGGGAACGGGGTCGCAACTTTTTCCAGCTTCATACTGCAGCGTTCGGCTATGTCAAGCGTGCGAGTCAAGACTTCGGGCGAGTCTTTGAACACGCGGTACATCTCGTCATGATCTTTGACGAAAAACTGAGTTCCGTCGAACTTCATCCGGGCCGTATCGTGAATTGACTTTCCGGTCTGAATGCACAACATCACGTCCTGCGCGTGGGCGTCGTCCTCACATAGATAGTGGCTGTCGTTGGTTGCTACCAGCGGCAGGCCAAGATCTTTTTCGAGTTGAAACAGGCCGGGATGAATTTTGTGCTCCATCGCGAGCCCTTGATCCTGAATCTCGAGATAAAAATTGTCTTTCCCGAAAATATCGCGATACCGGCTAGCCGCGGCGAGCGCCGCTTCGTACTTCCCTTCGGTCAGTCTCTCGGCGACTTCGCCCTTCAAACATCCCGACAGTCCAATCAGGCCGCGGGAATGTTCGGCCAGAAAGTTCTTGCTAACGCGTGGTTTGTAGTAGAAGCCGTGCAGTGAAGCTTCGGATGTAATCTTCACCAGATTGCGATAGCCTTCTTCATTCTCGGCCAACACGAGCAAGTGGTTGTAGGTATCGCCGTCCGGTGGGGTGCGCTCGATATTGTGGTCGTCTCGCTTGCAGATGTAGAGTTCACAGCCGATGATGGGCTTCACGCCATATTTATGGGCGGCGTTCACGAAGTGGACCGCGCCAAAGATATTTCCGTGGTCTGTCATGGCCACGGCTGGCATTCCGAGTTCCTTCACTCGCTCGCAAAGCTTTTCAACATCGCAGGCGCCATCCAGCAGAGAATAGTCGGTATGCAGATGCAGATGAACGAATTGAGACATAGGGATAGGTAAAGTTGTTGATTGATGATGTCTGATTGATGATTAAGCCATCGAACCGACAACGTGTTCAATCATGATCAGCAACGCGAGTCAATCAACAGTTTGCGTTCGCGTCATTCTATCGGGAAACGAGCGGTGTGCAAGCGGCGAGTTATCCACAGCGAAGCGGTCAGGCTCTGGAAATCAGTTCGCCAATCATTGACCTTCATTGATGCCGGGGACGCGGAAATCCACGCCGCGGTCGTCATTCTGTTTAACCGTTGCCGGCAAATCGAGCTCGGAGAGCGGGATTTTTTCCGTATGCTGCGGAGCGAAGTTCCATAGGGTCTGCCCGATAATTGCGTAGTTCTGGATTTCCTGTTTACGTTGATCGCGGAACACGATTACCGTGGCAGGCGCCGCGACTGTACGCTCGGGCTGATGCTGCGCTGGCGGAGCGGATCGCGCATAATAATTTTGATTCGCCTGTTGGCGCATGGCCTGCTCATCCAGACTCTGTTGATTCATTTGGTCGGCGAGGCCCATCTGATCCTGCTGATCTTGATCATTGGACGAATCAGAGTCCCCCCACCAATAAGGGTCAACGCCGCCGCCTAGGTAAGGATATCCATAACCCCAACCGCAGCCGTAGGAGTAACAATTGTTCCTCGAGCCGTAACCGGTGCCATATCCGTAAGTGCGGAGACGGAGTCCCGCGCCGGAGCGATTGCGAGAGTACGAATTGCGAGAATATGAATTGCGGGCGCCGAGTGGCGAACGTAAGGAACCTCGTGGCGACGAGCGCGCCGCGAAGCCGCTACCTGAACGCACACCACTGAAGGCATGGCCAGCAGCGGAATGCCCGCCGAAACCACCACCGCCCGAAAATCCGCTGTGACCGCCTCCGCCTGCATGACCGCCGCCGCGCTGCGCAAAAACCGGCAGCGATGCCATCAACCAGCAAGCCGCAAGAACAATTAAGCGCCGCATGGCTATATTATATGCCTGTTCCGGATTGCCAGACAGAAATTTGTCGACTTCAGAGAGCGTTGCCGGTTTAGCGCTTTTTGGATTTTTTTGGCTTCGCCTTCTTTGCAGCAGTCTTCCTTACAGCCTTTTTGGGAGCCGGCTTCCTGGCAGGCTTCGAATGCTTTTCGGCGGCCTTCGTTTTAATCAGCTTCTTTGAAGAAATGAGCGCTTTTTGTTCGGTTTTAGCCTTCGGCTCTGGTGGCCGAGACTGGATAACCGGCGCGGGCACTTGTGCCGCAGGAGCCGATCCTGCTTTTTTGCCTCTTCCCTTTACCGGTTTCGTGGGAGTTTCCGCAGGAGGTGTGGGGGCCGCAACTGCAGCCGCCTTCGCCCCGCGTCCGCGCCTTGGCGGCGGGGGGGGGGGGGGCGGGGGGGGCGCAAACGGCTTCAGGAACTTCAGAGTCTCGGTGCGCGAGCGCAGCTTTCCGTCCAGCAAGAGCATGAACACCTGTCGCGCAATCTCTGGATATTCAGGAAGTTGCGGGGTGATCAGAAGCTCCGTCATCTCCGGTAGCGGAATGCGCTTCTGCACGTCACGCCACTTCGTAAAGTAATTCTTGATTTTGTGTGCCACTGCCTGTTGCCGGGCCGTGACTGCCAAGAATAGAACCATCTCCGGCCGCGCCGAGGACAATAAATTCCATGTACGCGAGGGCGTTGCCGCTTCTTTCCCCATCAACCGCTTGGCTAACTCCTTGGCGTGATTCTCGATGTCGCGCCATGCCTCAACCAAGTCTTTGCGAGGAATTTGCCGCCGAAGATCGGAGATATCCTTCTCGGGAAGATGTGCAGTCAGAAAATGCATGACCGCTGCCGAGGAATCGACCGTGTAGCCGAGGTCTATGATCTGCTGCCGGGTTTTCATTAACTGGCTCAGGCCGTTTGTATCCACCTTGGCGGTTGTCCAGTGGGAATGCAGAACCTTCAGAAACTCTTCTTTCTCTAAAGATCGCACCACATTTAACGGATCGTCTTCATGAGCAAGCTGCGCGATCTCATGCCCGATGGCACTGCGAGAAATGTGCTCGATGTACTTGTTTTCCTTCGCCGAGTCATAGCGTTGTTGAGTGCGCTCCTCCAGCGGCCAGTGAAAACGCGCCATGAATCGAGTTGCACGGATCAGCCGCGAAGGGTCTTCCACGAAAGAGTAGTTGTGCAAAATGCGGAGCACTTTGGCTTCGATATCGGCAACACCGTTAAATGGATCGAGCAGCAGGCCGCGGGAGCCCTCGTTGAGCGATAGCGCCATGGCATTCACGGTAAAGTCGCGTCGACGAAGATCTTCCTGAATGCTTGCCGGCGTGACCACGGGCGGCTTGCCCACCTTGTCGTAACGCTCGGTCCGGGCCATGCCAACTTCGGCTCGCACATTACCGGGAAGCACCAGGAAAAGCGTGCGTACGTCTTCTTCATGGCCAGCGAGTTGGGCCCCTGCGCGTTCGAACTCTTTTTGTAGCTTGAGGGGATTGCCCTGGACGGTGAAGTCGAGGTCGCGGATGGTAAACCCGCTGATAATGTCGCGGATCGCGCCGCCGGTAAGATAAAGCGTCATTCCCGCGGCGCGGGCTACGTCCTGCACGAGGTTGACGCCCTTCATTTGATCCGGCGTCAACCGGATTTCCATGGTGTAAATGTAATCAGCCATTCGTCTTCAAGCGATCATCTTCCGAGGTCAGACACCGGTTGCCAAAATCCGGCATCCAACCAATGTTTTCCACAACATTTCCACAGATAGACCAGGCTAAATTCGGCGTACTCAACGGTTCGCGAAGTACAAGCCATTCAATACAATAGACTTATAATGTTTTTGGCACGCCAAGGCAACTTAAAGGAATAACACAACGTTTACGGTTTGGCTACTGCCAACATAGATTCCGGCAAATTCCGGCGAATTGATGCGAAAATGCTCTCGGGCTTCAGGATGACCAAGCGGCAAACTCAGGGCTGTGGAGCCCTATTAAAGGTAGGTGGACTGGCCCGCCTCTTCAAGTCGCGGCAGCGCAAGCTGTAATCCGCTTTATGCCATCAACTCACAAGAAAGTGATTGTCCGCAAGATGGACCGGGATTCCGTCTCCGGTTACGTCTCGACCGCGCAGTTTGTGAGCGAAGGCAAACTTGAACTGTTGAATACCGCTGGAAATGTTGTGGCGATGGACCTGCGGGAGATCAAAGGCGTGTATTTCGTTCGAGAGTTCGGCGACTCGGAATCTCTTACCCGCAAGACGTTTACTTCGCGCCCACGCTCTGAGGGTTTGTGGGTGCGACTACGCTTTAAGGATAATGAAATCCTCGAAGGGTTAATGCCTGCCGATCTCACGCAGAGTACTCCAGAAGGTTTTCTAGTCAATCCGCCGGACCAGCGCTCCAACACGCAGCGTATTTTCGTGCCGCGGACCGCGCTGGAGTCGTTGACAGTACTCGCCGTGATTGGAGCACCGAGGCGGCCGCGATGTGGTGCGGAGGAAGATCAGCGGCAGGTGCCGATGTTTGAGAAGTAATCTTTGAGAAGTAATGGCCCCCTGCTGATTAATCCTCCTGGATAGATCAATGAAGACAGTCCCGCTCAATTCAATTTACTTTGAGCAAGCAGCGCAATAGCCGCCGATTTCCAGGCGCGAAACCACAATGCGGAACCGGCAATCCTTCGCCACTTGTCCCTTCAAATTTTCGAAAATATCGCTGACGAATTCCATGATTTTGCCGCACCGCAAACAAGCCATGTGAATATGATCGCGGTTGAGCTTACGCTCGTAGTAATGCCCCTCGCCATGGATATGCATCAGATCGAGTTCGTCAATCAGCCCATGACGCTTCAGCAGTTGCAGGGTCCGGTAAACAGTGCTGCGATCCACGCTGGCGTCGAGTTTCTGGGCTTTGCGCAAAAGCTGCGCCGCGTCCAGATGTTTGCTCGCCGTTTCCATGACCTGCAGAATTGCACGGCGCTGCTGCGTCATGCGAATCCCTCGTTCCCGGAAATGGGCCTGCAGTCGACCCGGCATTTCGGTTTTGGGTAAAGGCATTCGGAGATCCTGTTGCAACTGGTCGCAATCGCCATGCGACGGAATTTTGCTCGAAGCGTTGACGATTCGCTAGCCCTTCCATAAGCTTAAACCCAGATGCGACTCGTTTGCAACTAGAGCCACTCGTTGTGATGCAAAGATGCCATTCGAAACACGACCGCCGACTGGGGCGCTGCTGTACGATGCGAAGTTTCCCCAATTCATTACTGCTTCACTCATGTCTCTTGATTTGCTTCCTGCAGACAACCTGGGCCGGAGTAGGCGGGAGCATTGCAGGGTCAGTCAAAGATTCATCGGGGGCGGCTATCGCAGCAGCGGCGGTCAGTCTAGTGAACAGCGGTACGGGAGTTCGCCAATCCACTGTCACGGATAACCAGGGCACCTACACCTTCCCGGTCCTCCCAGTCGGCAGTTACGTTTTGGAAGTGAATCAACCTGGTTTTCGGCCCTATCGGCGGACAGGGATTGCGCTTGATGCTAATAGCGCGCTCCTACTCGATGTCGTGCTACAAGTAGGGCAAAGAACCGACGCTGTTACCGTAAGCGACAACGCGGCACACGTGGAAACATCCAGCTCCCAAATGGGAGAAGTGATCGCAGCGTCCACGATCACCGGCGTACCTTTAAATGGCCGTAGCTATACCGATCTACTCGCGCTTCAGTCCGGCGTTGCTCCTGCCAGCTCCATTACCTCCAGTACTGTCCAGGATGTTGGAGCCAGCGCATTCTCGCCTTCGGGAGATTTGAACTCCGGTAACATTTCGGTCAACGGGCAACGGGAGTTCGCCAACAGTTTTATGGTGAACGGCAGCGACGTGGAAGAAGACGTGAACATGGGTACAGCTATCATTCCCAACCTCGATTCCATCGCCGAGTTCCGCATTATCACCAACAACTTCGATGCCGAGTATGGCGAATATAGTGGAGGCCAGATTAACGCCATTACCAAGTCTGGAAGCAATGTGTTTCACGGAGATTTGTTCGAGTTTCTGCGCAACACCAGTCTTGATGCGCGAAACTATTTTTCTCCATCCCGGGGGTCGTTCGAGCAGAATCAATTCGGAGGAACGCTCGGCGGTCCGATTAAAAGAAATAAAGTCTTCTTTTATGCCGACTATCAGGGAACACGCCAGACCCAAGGGACGGCTACGGGATTGATCCCGGTGCCTTCGATTCAGGATCGGTCCGGCGACTTGGCCGATCTGGCAAGTTCACTGAATAAAACGGTAAGCGGCGCGGCGTGGGCCGACACGCTTTCTAAAAAACTTGGTTATAGCGTTTTGGTGGGAGAGCCGTACTATTTTCCCGGTTGCGCCACCACGAATTATTCATCGGCGAGCACCGCCGGTTGCGTTCTTCCCGCGCTTCAGATTCCTTCGCCGGAGTGGTCGGCCCCCGCGCAGCATCTGTTGCAATCTATTCCCGAGCCAAACGTTTCGGGCAATCAATTTTCAACCTCCGCCAATGACGAAACTTTGAATGACGATAAGGGTGCGTTTCGACTGGATGCCAATACGCGCTGGGGACTGATCTCCAGCTACTACTTTCTCGATGATTTCACTCAAAACAATCCTTACCCAACGGCTCAGGGAGGGGCAAATGTTCCCGGCTTCAACGCTCTAAATTTAGGCCGCGCTCAGCTTCTAAACTGGGGGGACACCAAAACGGTGAGCGCGACGGCCGTGAACGAGTTTCGCTTCAGCTACCTGCGCGACTCGAACAATCTCGGACGTCCGCAGGGCGGACTTGGAGTCAGCTTGGCTTCACAAGGGTTCGAGACCGGCTCCAGTGGAGGCATCGTGGCGCTTTCGCCGCGCACCGAGGGCGTGGAAAACGTGGTTTTCAATAGCTACTCCATTGGAACCAATACAAACGAACTGGAGCAGACCAACAACACCTACCAGTGGCTCGATAATTTTTCCAAGGTGGTAGGGACGCACACGATCAAGATTGGCGGTGAATTCCACTTCGATCAAGTGAACACGCATGCCATTGCTCAATTCAATGGTAGCTTTCTATTCTTCGGAACTCAGACGGGATCGGATTTCGTCGATTTCCTACTCGGGGCTCCCACTCAATACAACCAGAGCCAGCTTCAACCTTTCTACGGACGTAACAAATATGTTGGTTTCTATGCGCAGGATAGCTGGAGGATTCGGTCCGACCTGACGATTAACTACGGTTTGCGCTGGGACCGAATCGAGCCCTGGTATGAAAAATACAATCAAGTCGCAACATTCGAACCGGGAAAACAATCGATCGTCTTCCCCACGGCGCCCGCCGGAATTCTTTTTCCGACCGATCCCGGAGTTCCTCGCACTCTGGCGCCACCGGGCGACCGGGATTTCGCGCCGCGGGTCGGCCTGGTTTACTCCCCAAGCACCGGGTCAGACTCCCTTCTCGGAAAGATTTTGGGAAGTCCCGGCCAAAGCAGTCTTCGCGCAGGCTTCGGTACGTTCTACACGGCGATCGAAGCCCTTACCCTCGGGGTGCTGGCGGCGAACGCGCCTTACGGCACCACTTATACCAGCCCCACTCCGCCCTTGTTTGCCACGCCGTTCGTCTCCGCCTCTACGGGCCGGGGCAGTCAGTACTTTCCGGTCCAACTGGCGCCTCTGAACTCCTCTGCCAGCCACCCTGACGCCAACATCGACTGGTCGCAGTACGAACCGATCAACGGCCTTCCCGCTTATCCAACGAACAACCGTATTCCCTATACGGAGGAATACATGTTTTCGCTTGAGCGGCAACTCTCGCCCAATACTTTACTCAGTGCGAGCTATGTGGGGACAGAAGGACATCGGCTGCTCGCGTTGGTGGAGGCGAATCCTGGTAATCCGGCGCTGTGTTTGAAGTTGATGAATCCCTCGAACCTGGCACCCGGACAAACGCCCTGCGGACCTTTTCTGGAAGGCAACCAATATATTACTGCCGCTGGTCAGACAGTCGACGGAACTCGCGGCCCTTTAGGGCCAAATTTTGGCAGCGATACAAACCAATCCACTGTAGGCAATTCCAACTACAATGCCCTCGAAGTGACCCTTCGCCATACCGGCCACAACTTGGAGATTCTTGGCGGCTACACCTATGGCAAGTCGCTCGACCAGGCCTCGAACCTTGGTGAAGAAATAGACCCTATCAACCCGGCGTTGAGCAAGGCTTTGTCGGCTTTCGATGTAAAGCAGAATTTCGTGGTGAGCTACAAGTACGAGCTTCCCCTCGCGCATCGGTTCGGGCGTTCCAGTCAGTGGACGGAAGGTTGGGCGATTTCTGGCATCACTCGCTTCAGCACCGGATTTCCAGTTTCTCTTTATAACTACGGCGATAATTCGCTGCTTGGCACGGAACCGAATGGGGTGAATAATTACGGTGTCGATGAGCCGCAATTCACTTCGGGCGCACTCCAACTGAACCACAATCCTCGTAATAGAAGTGATTATTTCAACACCAATCTTTTCAGTCTTCAGCCTCTCGGGCAGCCGGGCAATGCGAAGCGGCGCTTCTTCTACGGGCCTGGGATCGATAATTATGATATGGCTCTGCTCAAGAACGTACCGCTCAATGAGTCAAAGTCCCTGCAATTTCGATTCGAAGGCTTCAACGTTTTTAATCACGCACAGTTCTACGGCCCCGCTTCGGTCGATGGCAACATTGGTAGTTCATCGTTCGGTCGCGTGGTGACTGCGGCCGCTCCGCGATTGATGCAGACCGCGGTAAAATTCATCTTCTGACTTGGGTCGACCTCAGTCTTAGCGAGGATAGCTGGCGAAACTTTCGTCCGTGGTCTTAATTCTCTGGCAGGCCCGGCATTATCGGTTGAACTAGTTCACTGTATGTGATTAACTTCATCGAGGTAGCAAGGCATGTCGGAGAGGAAACTTCATTATGCGGATGTCGTTGACGGGCTGGTTATTGCGCAGTTCTGCCTTGCTCCTTTGGGTGTACATTTCTAATGGTTTTGGCCTCGCCGGCGGAACGCCACAATATGTGCTCACCAACGATGACGTTCCTCCATTTTTCACTAGCGGCGTCACCTTCTTCACTGTAGGAGCTGGCGGAGCGCTAACGCTCAAAGAACAGGTTTCGACCGAAGCCTCAGGCACGGGTGGTGGGTTTTTCGCGACCAGTCGCCTGGCGGTACTGGACTCGGCCAGCGCCCAATGTGTCTATGCTTCCAATGCTGGGGCGGGCGACATTGTTGGAATCGATATCAGCACTCTTCAGATTGGCGGCACCGCTTCCGGTTCCTCCACCGACACCGGAATAAGTAACGGAATCGGGCTGGTCATGAACCCGCAATATCTCTATGCCAGCTTTACCGACGTGAATACCATCGGAACCTTCCAGGTACAGCCGGGATGCAGTCTCACCTTCGTGAATGACGTTAGCGTGGGCGGATTGCAGGGAGGATTCATTACATCAATGGCCATCAATGGAAGCACTTTGGTGGCTACGTATGGGGATGGTTCGATCGAGTCGTTTAATATTTCGTCGGGAACTCCCGTGTCGAACGGGGACAAGCAAAATTCCACCGCCTATCTGAGCTCCCAGGGTGCTACCTATCCCAACGGAATTGATATCACGAAGGACGGCCATTACGTGATTTTCGGCGATACTTCCACCGACTCAGTGGTTGAGATCTCGGATATTTCAGGCGGCAAGCTGAGCCCGACCGTTTCTTACACAACAGGCCACACGATCAACTCGAGCAACGTCATGCTTAGTCCCGACGAAACCCTTCTCTACATCAGCGACAGTCAAGGAGATCGAATTTCCGCGGCATTTTTTGATGCGTCAACCGGAACGCTCTCGGGCAAGGGTTGCGCTTCCGGCAGGCTCAAGAACTACGATACCGACTGGACTTACACCGCTTCACTCGGACTAGCGTCCACTACGGGAACGGGCAGCGTGCTTTACGTTGCAGAGTTTGGAAATACGTCCTCAATTGCTATGGTGCAAGTGAGTTCTTCGGGTGGAAAGTGCACGCTCACCGAAATGGCGAAATCGCCTGTAACCGACACTTACAGTTCGTGGTTACTTTCGATCACAACTTTCCCCCCGCGTCCTTTCTAGCGGTATAGAGTCATGAAGATACCTTGAAGTATATTCAGGAGTTTTACATGCGTAGCTTTTCCAGATTTTCGATGGCAATCGCGGTATGCGGGATTTCGTTTGCGAGTGCGGTAGCGCAATGTCCAGCGCGTCCTCAGCCCGGCACAGTTCTTCAAGACACGTTGAGCCTGAATTCGCAAAATGGCGCTCTTAACGCCGCATTTACGCTTGCCCATTCTGTGGACTCGAACGGTTACACGCATTATTGCTACAAGTACAATTCTTCGGGTCAAGTGATCGAAGCTCCGACGTTGCGGCTAAATCCTGGCGACCATCTTCTGCTTCACGTTACCGACGCCATCACCACTCCTGGTCCGCAGAGCGCCAGTTCCATGGATATGACTTCGCCGCCAGGCACGGTCGCCTGCGGCGATGGCGGCACTGCAACCATCAATTCGACCAACGTGCATTTTCACGGTCTCAACATCCCACCCACCTGCCATCAGGATGATGTGTTGACCACGTTGATCCAGCCGGGCACTTCCGGATTTCAATTCGACACCCAGATCCCGCTCGCCGAGCCGCCCGGGCTCTACTGGTACCATCCCCACGTGCATGGCTTTACCGAGTTCCAGGTGAACGGCGGCGCAGCCGGGGCGCTGATCGTCAACGGCATGGAAAAATATCGTCCTGAAGTTGTGGGCCTCACCGAACGTGTGTTCGTGGTCCGACAGCAGTTTCTGGTTCCGTGGGTGCCGGGTCCTTACCAGTTGACGGTCAACTTCGAGACAGCGGGTTCAATCCAGGGTCCTGCTCCCATCATTCAGATGAAGCCCGGCGAAAAGCAGTTCTGGCGGGTTGCGAATGCCACTCTTCAGAGTTTCATGCCACTGCAAATCTGGTTCGACAGCGTGCCCCAGCCGATGCAGCTTGTGGCCCTGGATGGATATCCGCTGGCCCAATCGCGAACCACGGACACAATTTTGATCCCGCCCGCTGGACGAGCTGAATTTATCGTGCAGGCTCCCACTTCAACCTCGCAAAGCGCCGACTTCATGGTGCTAAATTACAACACGGGTCCCACCGGGAACGCTGATATCGAACAGCCGCTGGCCACGATTCAGCTCGTAAACACGGCGTCGGCTCCGGCTGCCTCTCCAGTTGCGGCGGCTGCTGCGCCAGCCTCGCAGAGCAACCTCAAGTTCTCCGGCCTTGCCAGCGCCACTGTGACCGCGACGCGTAGCCTTTACTTCTCCGAGGAATTCGGCGGAACCAACGGGCCCATCCAGTTTTACATCACCGTCGACGGGCAAAAGCAAAAGGTTTTCGAGCCCAACGAGAAGCCAGCCATCACCACGAATGTGGGCGCAGTGGAAGACTGGACCATAGAAAATCACGCTCTGGAGACGCACGCATTTCACATCCATCAGATTCACTTCATGATGCTGGAAGTGAATGGAAAAGCCGTGGCGAATCAGGATTTTCGCGATACCATCGAAATTCCATATTGGACGGGGAAAGGTCCCTATCCCAGCGTGAAGGTTCGCATGGATTTCCGCGACCCCACTACCGCCGGCACCTTTGTATTTCACTGCCACATCCTGCTACACGAAGATCTTGGGATGATGCATAAGATTCAAGTGCTGCCCTAGACCGGAATTGACCGGCAGCAATTTCAATAGAAGGTGAGTTCATGCAAAGAAGAATTCTGCTCGTCGCAGGCGGAGCGCTGCTCGCTGTGGCTGGATATTTGTTTGGAAACAGGAATACCGCCGTCGCTTATGCTGGGCTGCCGTCGCAGGATAACGCTTACGCGAGCGCGCCCATCTCACAGGGCACGGTTCCTAAGGCCTACGGGCGCCTGGCTGCGGTCATTCCCGACGAGATCGGGACCGGCTTGATTTTCGAAGATGCAGAGGGAGTAATACGCTTCGTCAGCATGACTGGCATGAAAGAGGGCGAACTAGCCCGCTACGACGAAACCCCGACGCATGGAGGCATTCCTAAAGCGTATGGACATCTGGTTTCTGCCGTGGTGAATCCCAAAGGGACTGCATTGGTTTTCGAAGACAAAGCCGGAGTGATTCGGTTCTTAACCATTACGGGAAAAGAAGAGGGTGAACTAAAGCGAAATTAATCGGATAGCCAAGCGCGCGTCTGGATCGCTCTCCACTAAGTCCGTTCCGGAATTCCGCGTATTTCCTAAGTAACCCTTCTACCGCAAATAACCTTGCAATCCGCATTCAGTTGCGATAAAAAGACTTGACCCACGCGCGGCTCGATGTGATGCATAGCGAGATGGATCGGGCAAACTCCTTCCTCCCTTCCCTTCCGATCTCCGTGGGCGTAGCTCGCGCTTCATTAAGGAGTCGATTCATGAGAGCTTGCCGCTTCCACTCTGCTCTTTTCATTGCTGTGACAATTGGCGTAACGCTGGGCATGTCGAGTAGCGTGCTTGCTCAACAATCGTCCCTATTCGCGCCAACGGTGTCCCATTCGTTGATCACTCAGCCTGTGGACGAATCGCAACTCACGATTCTAAAAGGCAACACGCATCCGTTGGCGCGCCCGGAATTCGACCTGGGGGTGGCTCCGGCGACTCTTCCGATGCAGCGTATGCTGCTGGTATTGAAGCGCAGCGGGCTGCAGGAATACGCATTGCGTAAACTACTCGATGACCAGCAGAGCAAGCGCTCCCCCAACTACCACAAATGGCTGACTCCGGAGCAGTATGGTACCCAGTTCGGCCCCAGCGACTCCGACATGCAGATAATCTCCGGATGGTTGCAGTCGCATGGATTCCAGTTAGGCGAACCAACCAAAGGTCGCACGGTGTTGGAGTTTTCAGGATCCGCCAGCCAGGTACAAGAGGCATTTCACACAGCGATTCATAAGTACTTGGTGAACGGCGAGCAGCATTGGGCCAACGCAAGCGACCCGCAGATTCCAACGGCATTGACTCCGGCCGTCGCCGGGGTTTTGACGCTGCATAATTTCTTAAAGAAGCCGCAGATTCAAGTCTCGAAAGAACCGGCCTTGGCAAAGCTGATCCCTGGCCGAACGCCGCAGGTCACTTTTCCCGCGCAAGGTGGTCAGCCACAGACCAACGCGCTAGGTCCCCAGGACTACGCCACCATCTATAACAGCCCAGCGTTCAGCGGACCCGTCACCGGCGTGAATGTAACAATTGGCGTGGTCGGACGCAGCAACCTTTTTAACGCTGGGCAGGATGTTAACAACTTCGCTTCGGACTTATTCAACTGCTGCGGACACTTTCAAATCGTGTTAAACGGTCCGGATCCAGGCGATTTGGGCGGTAGCGACGAGGCCGAAGCCACTTTGGATACAACTTGGACGGGCGCGCTGGCCCCCGGGGCCATGGCCGATTTGGTGGTTTCCGCTACAACGAACACCACAGACGGCACGGACCTTTCCGAGGTCTACATTGTTGAAAACAATCTTGCCGACATCATGACGGAAAGCTTCGGCAGTTGTGAGCTTTACGCAACCGACGCTGAGCTTCTTGGCACTTATCAATTGGCGGAACAAGCGGCCGCCCAAGGCATTACCTACTTTGTTTCCACCGGCGACGACGGAGCTGAGGGTTGCGACGATCCCTCCTCTCCGCCGGCAACCGATCCGATCTCAGTAAACCTGCTCGCCTCCACGCCTTTTAATGTGGCCGTGGGCGGCACTATGTTCAACGAAAATGGACAAACCAGTAAGTACTGGGGGACCAACCCGCCGCTTCCAGTAGAAGAATCCGCACTCTCCTACATTCCCGAAGATGTGTGGAACGAAAGCAGCCCCACCGCCGGCTTGTGGGCGAGCAGTGGCGGCGCTAGTGCTGGAAATATCCAAGGCGGCCAGGGCGGCACGACCCCGGGTATTCCAAAGCCTTCATGGCAGTATGGGGTGGCGGGTATTCCGGCCGACGGAGTTCGCGACTTGCCCGATGTTGCTTTGACAGCGGCGTCGCACGATCCCTACCTTCTGTGCCTGGAAGGCTCCTGCCAGCCAAATAGCCAAGGCGAATTTTCGATTTATTTCGTCAGTGGTACTTCGGCGTCCGCTCCCTCATTTGCGGGAATCATGGCCTTGATCAACCAACAAATGGGTGGCAGGCAGGGTGTGGCCAACTATGTTCTCTATCGGCTCGCGGCGGCCCAGGCTGCTTACCCGGCACAGTGTAACGCTTCGGACACTACCACTCCTCCCGCCTCTACGTGCATCTTCAACGACGTGACCGTCGGCGACAATGTTGTTCCGGGCGAAGTTGGCACCCAGTACCAGGCCACCGTCGGCTACGACCAGACCACCGGGCTGGGTTCGGTCAACATCACAAACCTTCTTAACCAATGGAATACGGTCACTTTCAATCCTACGAACACAACACTTGCTCTTGCACCTGTTGTTAACATCACGCACGGTTCGCCCGTTAGCGTAAACATCTCAGTCTCTCCTACGAGCGGTACAGGAACTCCGACTGGAGAAGTATCATTGCTCGCCATTTTCTCAAGCAGCCAGGCTGGCGTGGATGGCTTCCCGCTCGCCAACGGCTCAGTGGCCCAATCCACTTATCAGCTACCGGGTGGTGGCCCTTATAACGTCACAGCTCATTATGGAGGCGATGGGACATACGCTCCCAGCGATTCCACTCCCGTGATGGTTACGGTGACTCCTGAGCCGAGCACGACCACTCTCTCAGTGCTTGGTTTTAATTCACAGGGAAATTCCTTTCCTTTCACCAGCGGGCCATTTGGAAGTCTCGTTTACCTGCGGGCGGATGTAGACGGGGCTTCGGGTCACGGATCGCCAACCGGCATGGTCAGTTTCAGTGACACATTTGGGACGATTCCGGGCGGTAACCAATTCGCCCTGAATGGCGGAGAGCAATTCAACACTGGCAGTGACACGGCTACTCCGAATGGAGTTGATACTTTTAACACTGGGACCCATACCATTTCGGCCAGCTACAGCGGCGATGCAAGCTTCAACGCGAGCAACAGCACGCAATCGATGACCTTCAATATTCAGCCCGGATTCTTTGCGGCCGTGCCTGCAAGCGCCTCGTCCGTGACCATCTCGGCGCCGGGTTCGACGGGCGCGAGCTCGGTTATGGTTTCGTCCTCGACCGGATTTAGTGGGACCATCTCTCTAGCCTGCTCGGCACTTCCGGCTGGTGCCGCCTGTACATTTAGCCCAGCCTCGATTACTGCACCAGGAACGTTGAACACCACCACCTCAACGATAACGGTCAGCACAACCGCTGCATCGGCAACGGCGATGGCGCAGCATTCGCGCCGCGAGTTTTACCTCGCCGATTGGATGATGGGAATGAGCTTCTTGTTCTCGGTGGTAGTGCTCGGTGGGCCGAAGCGACGGCAGAGCCTGTTTGCGAGCCTGACTATTTTGGTCCTTATAGCAAGCTTGGGTTGCGGAGGCGGCAGCTCTCACGCAACTCCTACCCCGGCGCCGCCGATCATCAGCACTCCGGCAGGAACTTACAGCGTTGTAGTAACCGCCAGCAGCGGCACGACTACTTCTCAGAGCGGATTCACCCTTACTGTCCAGTAGGTCCTCTGGGTCGGCAACTGACATGGCGATGGCCCGGCACACTGCCAGGAGTGAACTGTTCGTGTACGATTTACTGGCGGTTGACTCCATTCCCATGAGACTTGCAGAAATTGCCTCGGCGCTGAACGCGCGCCTCGAAAATGGCGCTGCGGAAACCGAAATAACCGGTCTTAACGGCATTGAAAAGGCCGGCCCCGGCGAACTTACTTTCATCTCGAATCCAAAATACGCGGCGGCCGCGCGGTCAACGAAAGCGTCCGCTATCATTGTGGGTGAGGATTTCCCTGCCATGGCAACCGCCATGCTGCGCGCCAGCGATCCGTATCTAGCGTTCGCGCAAGCGCTTGAACTCTTCCATCACCCACAGCGCTATGCACCTGGAGTGCACGCAACCGCTGTAATTCATCCCACGGCAAAACTGGGTCGCAATTGCCACGCTGGACCGTACGTTGTAATCGGGGAGAATGTGGAGATTGGCGACGATGCCGTTCTACTAGCCCACGTCGTGATCTATAGCGGAGTCAAGATAGGTCATAACTTTTGTGCTCATGCCCACGCCGTAGTACGCGAGAATTGCCACATTGGTAACAACGTCTTGCTGCAGAATGGGGTCATAATCGGCTCGGACGGCTTCGGTTTCGCGAAAACCCAAAATAAGCGTTGGCATAAAATTCCGCAGCCCGCTCCGGTTGTCATCGAAGATGATGTTGAAATCCAGGCAAACTCGTGCATTGACCGCGCCAGCGTTGGAGAGACAAGGATCCGTCGCGGCGTGAAGATCGATAATCTAGTGCAGGTCGGTCACGGCTCGCAAGTCGGAGAGGACGCGCTGCTCTGTTCGCAGGTTGGACTTGCAGGTTCCACCGAGATTGGAGATCGAGTGATTCTTACGGGACAGGTAGGGGTAGTGGGTCATTGCAAAGTCGGCGATGACGCCATTGTCACACCGCAAAGCGGCGTGGCCCAAGACATTCCTGCTGGGGCTTTGGTCAGTGGCGCTCCGGCAGTCGATCACAAATTATGGTTGAAGTATTCGGCGCTGCTCTCGAAATTGCCGGAGATGGCGAAACTTTTGCGGAAAAAGAATTCGAGCCAGTAAGAACTACGTTTTAACTTGTGGGCCGGGGGCCGCCGCTCGACAAGAAGCTATGTTCTTCCTTAGAGCTCGGTACAACCGCCACTCCCAGCTCCGCCGATCTGCATTCTGGAGGCAAGCCGCTCTCGATCACTACCCTAACTTTTTCCATCAGGCATTCCCGGCTGCCGAAATTCTCGGGCTCGATGGGTGGATGAAATTTCACGGTCACTAAGCCCGGTTTGATGGCAAATCTTCCTTTCGGCATGACTTCGCGCGTCCCTGTGACGGTCACCGGAACAACCGGGATCCCGCACTCCATCGCTAAATAAAACGGACCTTTCTTGAATGGGAGCAGCTTGCCATCGAACGAACGCTTGCCCTCGACGTAAATCGCCATGTTCAGGCCTTGGCGCACAACGTTTTTCGCCGCTCGCACCGATTCGATGCCGGCATCGCGATTCCCGCGGTCTACCGGCAATAAAGACCCCATGCGCATTGCTCGCCCCAAAATAGGCACGCGGAATAATTCCTTCTTTACCATCACGGAGGAGCGTCTCGGAATCAAAGGGATTGTGATCGGCGGATCAAGATTCGAGACATGATTCGACATGAAAATGTATGTACGCGAAGGATCAAGTTTGTCGAGTCCAACGGTTTGGACATGAACACCGGCGAGGCGCACGCCATTCCAGGCGCCAAACATGAACATCCGATACAAGAGGCTGACGTCGCCGGTTATAAAAGTCCAGGGAAATCCGATCAATGCGGCAATCGGGAGCGCCAGCGCCCAAAAAGCTAGCATCGTTATGGTGCGGATCATCCGTGTTGCTCCGAGCGGTAATTAATTGGCTGCGGTTGCCTGCAAACCTTGCGCTTCGCCCCTGAGCCAAGCCGCGCGGCGCGCGCGTTGCTCCGGGCTGATGCTTTCCAAGTCTTCGAGCCGATATGTAGTCTGTTCGCGGCTTCCAACTTTCCACTTCAACTCATGCTCTCCGGCGTGCGTCGATTGTACTTTCATTCTCAATGTATCGCCGCTTGCGAGCCCATCGAGCAAGTCCGAGGATTCCTGGCCAACGTTATCGCCATTGATTTCCAGAATCACATCTCCCACCCGCAGGCCGGCACGTTCGGCCCCGCCTCCCGCGGAAACCTGTGAGACCGTCATCGGCTCATCAAAGTTGCGCGAGGCAACGAATCCCGCGTCCGGCATGGTATTGCGACCTTCTTCCACCTTAAGCCCTACGCCGCGGAAAAAATCATCCCAAGGGATTTCTTCGGTGCCACGCACGTACTTTTCAAAGAATGGTGCCATGTCTGTGTGTGTCAACGCTGCGGCGGCTTCCTGAACGCCCTCCATGTCGGAAAAGCTCTTGTCCTTCTTCGCGTAGTTGTCGTTCATCCATTGAAATAACTCCCGCAGGGAGTCCTTCCCATGAGTTACTTCGCGAATTTGCAAATCCAGGATGACACCCAGCAGTTCCCCTTTGTTGTAATACGAGATACTACGGTCTGGACGCCGGTAATAAGGGTATCCCTCCAACCATGCGTCCAGGCTGGACTGTTCGGCAGACTGAGTCAGGTGCGCGGGACGGCGCTCCAGTTCCGCGATGTCGGATGCCAACTGCCTCTCAAATTGGACTTCGTTCATTAGGCCGCCGCGGAGTTCGATAAAATCCGCCGCGGTGCTGGTGCAGCCTTCGCTGAACCATAGCGCGCGAGTGTAATTTTCTCTCGTATAGTCCACTGGAACCAAACCTTGCGGACGAATCCGTTTCACATTCCACAGATGAAAGAACTCGTGCGCCGTCACGGACGCAAGAGCCGACGGTGACTGCGATAACACATCGGCATTCACATCGATGGCGGCGGAGTAAGTATGCTCCATGCCGCCACCCGCAGGGCCTCGATGAAAATGGTAAAAAAACATGTAGCTTTGAAACGGGCGATCCTCCATCCAATTTGTTGCCGATCCCACAATCTTACGCAACATACCGACGATCTTATCCATCTGGTAGACGCCCGCTTCAGCATCGACAATCACCCGATAATGCGCGCCGTCCTCGTCAAAGTCAGATTCTTGAAACGTCCCGATTTCGACCGGAGAGTCGACCAGTCGGTCATAATCCAACGCTGTAAATCGGCCGTCGTGCAAAACGCCCAGCGGCGTGGCAGTGTGCCATTCCTTAGGCACCATGCTGAAACTGATAGTCATCGGCTGATCGCGTGCATCGACCGGGTATATCAACACCTGTGCCAGATTAAAGAAAGCGTGGTGCGAGCTGAACTGAGCGCCGAAAGGGCCTGACGAATCTACAAACATTTCGTACTCGACGATGGCACCATCCTGCGCGCCGCCTACCTGCCAGCGGCTAATGTTCAGTTGGCGCAAAGGTAAAGGCCGCCCCGCACGGTCTTTCGCGTGGATCCAATTCACATACTTCGCAAAATCACGAATTTGGTACAGTGCATTCCAGACGGGAAGTTGCAACTCGCGCTGTGCGTTGCCCTCACCAACTGAGAGTCGTACTTTGACGAGGTGTTGTTCCGCATTGGCAAGAATGATTGTGTAATCGGTCGCCGCATATGCCCGCAGCGCTCCGAGAGCAAATAGGATAAGAACTCGAAAAGAATAAGGCTGAAGCCGTAAAAAACTCATCCGTGACTCGCCACGGCTGAGTCTTCGCCTGCATCGGCTGCCAGCGCTCTTAACCGAGACGGCAATTTTTCATAGATTTGGCCAAATCCTCCGTTGGAGAGAATCGCAACGACGTCTCCACTGCGCATTTCGGGAGCTATCGCATCAACGATCTTGTCCGCATCCTCAATGAGGCGAGCCCGCCGCCCGAGAAGCTGGATATCAGCCGCCAGCGCTGCCACGTCCAGTCGCTGATCCTCGGGTAATGCCTCCGAGCGGAAGACTCCGGCCACAACGATTTCATCCGCAATCGATAAACTGCGTGCCAAATCTTTTTGCAGCACGCGCCGGCGCAGGGTGTTCGATCGCGGCTCCAAAATGGCCCACAGCCGTGCTCCCGTATGGCGACCGCGCAACGCTTTCAGAGTTCCCGCAATCGCCGTGGGATGGTGAGCAAAATCGTCGACAACGGTGATTCCGTTGACGATGGCCTTCACTTCCAGCCGCCGCTTAACGCTCTTAAAGGTTTTCAGCGCAGCCGAGATTTCTTCTCGCGATATGCCATACGCGAACGCCATCGCCGCCGCTGCAGTTGCATTCCATACGTTATATTCACCGGCCAGGGCGAATTCAAAGTCCGCCCACTGTTGGCCTCTATGAAACACGGTCCATGCGGTACGCTCCGCTTCGAACCGCATATCGGAGATCCTCCACTCCGCACGAGCGCCCGCCCCGTAACGCTCCACTGGACTAAATGCTTTGCTTAAACAGCCCTCCAGACTGGCGCTCTCGGACGCGACACCAGTTTCGCCATCGAAACCTATGATCCGCCCGCGCCGGGGAACTAGATTGACCAGTCGCTTAAACGCCGTCTCTACCGCATCCAGGTCTTTGTAAATATCAGCATGATCAAATTCCACGGAAGTGAGAATCACCGAGTCGGGAAAGTAATGCAAAAACTTGGGACCTTTGTCGAAAAAAGCGGTGTCGTACTCATCCCCTTCGAGAATGAAATGCTTGCCCTGTCCGACGTGAAAGCTGGAGCCAAAATTCTCGGCGATGCCGCCAATCAGAAATGAAGGCTGCATGCCGGCAGTATGAAAAATCCATGCCAGCATCGAAGTTGTAGTGGTCTTTCCGTGAGTTCCAGCAACCACCACAACTTCTTTGCCGCGCAGAAATTCATCGTGCAACAATTGGGGAAGCGAGCTAAACGGAATGCGGAAGTCAAGAACGTATTCCAGTTCCGGATTTCCGCGTGATATCGCATTGCCCACTACCACAAGATCGGGCACAACCGAAAGGTTCTTCGCGTCGAACGGCTGCGCCACCGGAATTCCCAACTCTGACAGGAAATCTGACATCGGTGGATAAGCCGCCGCGTCCGATCCGGTCACCCGAAAGCCGCGCTGCTTCAGCATTCCAGCCAGCGACGCCATCGCCGTGCCGCAGATTCCGATCAAATGAATATGCTTCTCATTGCCCATTGTTTGCGTCACTTATACCTGCCCTACCGCAGCCTCCAAAATCTTCACAGTCATTTGATCGCTTCGGACCTCCAAGCCTGCTCGCACACCGATAGGCAATGTAATGTTTGAGGCTGTCACGTGCCCCGACCGCAAACCGTAGGCGACCGGCACGCCGAGTTCTCCGACAATTCGCAAAACGACCTCTTGCAGCGTGTATTCCTGCCGTGCACTTTGCAAACAATCTTTCATCTCGCCGAAGATGATGCCGCGCACATGATCAAACTTCCCCGCAAGCTTCAATTGCATCAGCATGCGATCGATTTGGTAGGGTTTCGCTCCAACATCCTCGATAAACAAAATTTTACCCGCAGTTTGGATTTCAAAGTGTGTACCAAGAGACGCAACCAAAATCGAAAGGCATCCGCCGTAGAGAATGCCCTCGGAAACGCCCTCGACCAAACCAACGGCGCCGGATTGCGAGCCCACTTCAAGGTTCCATGCTGACGCTCCGGTCAATGCGGCGAACCATGAAGTTCGATCCACGCCGTCTGAGTGTGCCCAGTCCTTCGCTACCATCGGCCCGTGGAACGTAACCAGTCCGGTTGCATCCGAGAAATAAGAAAGCAGCGCCGTTAGATCACTATAGCCAACAAAGATTTTAGGATGTGATTTGATTATGTTTAAGTCCAAGGCATTCAACAGATAGTTCGCTCCATAACCCCCGCGTGCACAGACGATTGCACGCACCTCTTCGCGGGCAAACATTTCCTCCAATTCGCGCGCCCGTCGTTCCACCGTTCCGGCAAAATAAAGGTCCCGATCGAGAATTGAATCGAAGTAAAAAGGCTTGTAACCGGCGTGCCTCAGCGCCTCGCACCCGGCATCGAGGTCGCTTCTCTGTACGTTGCTCGCCGGTGCAACTACGCCAATAGCGTCTCCCAATCGAAGGGCAGGCGGCTTTACGCGGGTTATTGAGGAGGAAATCGGCATTCGAACGTACTCGAAATAGAACGGGGCTCACACTTCTACGCTGTCAGCCCAGAAAAAAATTCCCGTGACACAACAGTCGCGCCGGACCACGAAGGAAGATCGTTCCATCGCGCGTAACAGTTTGTATTCCTCCGTCCGCATGAACACGAACCGGAAATTGGGTCCTGCCACTACTCACCGCCGCGACCGCAGCAGCGCAGGAACCGGTTCCTGAGGATAAGGTTTCTCCAACTCCGCGCTCGAAGAATTTCACCTGAATATCATGGAGTCCATCGCAGACTACCATCTCGACGTTCACCCCGTGCGTAAACACTGCACTGCGCTGAATCGCGCTGGCTCGCGTCCGCCAATCCCCCGTGAATCGCGGCATAAATACGACGAAATGCGGATTTCCCATCGATACCGGAACTCCATAAACCTCACCGTCAGTGGATGCGATCGATATTTCCGCTTCCACCACAGCGTCGCCCATTTCAGCTTCAAACTCGTACTCGAATTCATTCCTTCCCACCAGAACGCAAGTCTTTAGACCCGCCCCCGTCATGATCGAGATCCGATCTTTATGTTGCGATTCGCAGATGGACGCCGCAACGCAGCGCGTGCCATTGCCGGAGATTTCCGCGTCGGACCCATCGGCATTAATCAGTCGAATCTCGACATCGGCCGTGGGGTGGGGGGAGATCCACTCGACTCCGTCCGCTCCTACGCCATTGTGGCGATCACAAATCTTTCGCGTAAATTCCGCCATGCTAGCCGGCGGAATCTCCCGCTCAATTTCTTGAAGATGAATCAACAAAAAATCATTACCGCACGCAGTTGCCTTCACGAAAGGTATCGAATTCGAAGGCGAAATCACTCTAACTCCACCGGTCCGAGCGAGGTCACTCTCCCGAGTACCGCGGATTTCTTAAGCTCCTGCAGCAATTCCCGCTGTTCGCGATCACAGCCACTCACGTCGAACTGCACGCGAACATGATCCCGCGTGCTTCCGCTCAACACGTTTTGCATCATCTGATGACGGTGTTCCAAAATGCGATTGACTTCCAGGCTAATCTCTTCAGCGGTCAAACCGGTGACTTCATAGGTTGTGAGCAAGGTCTTCAGGTTAAAGCTTCTCTCCAGATGTCCCAGAACGAATAAGGTGATCAGCACTGCGAGTGTAGCGAAAACAGCGGTCACATACAGACCCCCTCCCGCTGCCATCCCAACCGATGCCACTACAAATAACGTAGAGGCGGTGGTCAGGCCACTGGTTAGGCCGCGAGTGTGGAGGATTGATCCTGCGCCGATGAATCCGATGCCGGGAATGATCTGCGCTGCGATGCGCGCCGCATCCGACGGCACTCCAGCCAGTCCACTCGAAAGCACGGTGAACATGGCCGCTCCAAAACAGATAAAAATATTTGTGCGCAATCCGGCCGGCCGCTGCTTCAACTCTCGCTCCAAACCGATAGCTCCGCCTAAAACTGCGGCCAGCACCAACCGCATCAGAGAAGTTGTGGCAAATCCGCTGACCATCTCCTGATGGAGTATATCGAGAATTGAGTGGACGTTCATCCAGACACTCGGAAAGTATCTTTGCGATGGCCGGATTCTATCACCGCGCTCCGATTGGCCCCATAACAGGAGTAAACCCGCGTGATTACCGCATCGATTTCGTTCCCCCCTGAAACAAGACCATCGGCGGCTGCCCCGTAGTGTGGATCTCTACCAGGGCCGGCAGATGCCGTGCCTCCGCCGCTTTCCAGACCGGATCGCCTTGAAATCCTACCGCATAATTCGCATATGCCGCCGGATCCGCCAGCGCACGTTCCCAGAGGCCTTGCGAGTCAAACGGTTGCTTCCACACGCGATGGTTCCCTTCGTTGATCGTGCGCTTCAGCGGAATGCCCGCTCTTTCCAGCGCTCCGACGTGGTCGCCCAGGTACATTAGGAACGTGGAATCCGGGGGCAGCGATTTGATCCAATCTCCCAATTGCTTATCAATCGCCACGCGTCCCTGCATATTAATCTGGGCCTCGCGATAGCAGATCGGATCTTCTCGCCACACCGCCGCATAGCTCGAAGTGGCAAGCAGCAAAACTGTTGCGAACGCGGCTATGTCAGCCCACCGGCTCACCCATAATTGAGCTGCGGGAATTCTCCCTAAAAATCGAATCAGAAAAGAAATTCCCAAAGGCACAAACACCGCGAACCCTGGAAGCAGTTCGAGACCATAGCGCACGTTGTAGACAGAGAACGGCCACCACGTCGGGACAAAAATGGGTACGCTTCCATATGCGATAGAAATCGCGTAAAACGGCAGTGGGAGCCACAAGAGCAGTGCCGCGCGGGCACGAGCCTCCAGCCATGACGCCAAGATTCCTATCAAAGCCAGAGCGACCCATGTTCGCCCAGCCCAATTAGAGTTGGCCACATTCAGTTCGGCGGCCTTCAGAAAATACGATCCCGCAGCGAACAGGCTCCCTTTCGCCGGATTCACGGTGGCTGTGTTCCGCTCAATCGCTTTCGCCGAGTACGGGCCGTTGGCAAACTCGAGGGGGTTCTGGTAGACCGCTGCGTTGTAGGCCAGCCACAAAACGGGTGCTGCGGCCGCCAGCAAAACAAACTTCACCATCGCACTTCGCAACGCTACGATGGGAGCCTTTGACCCATCATTACTAGTTTCGTCGCGAGCCTGCAAACCCACCACTGCTCCAGCGAGTACCATCAGAACGGCAAGAAACCATCCGTCATAGCGAGTCAAACATGCGCCCATCAGACACCACCCGCATCGGACGAGCGCCTTGCCGTTGCCGCGGAGAAATTCCGCAAAGAATGTGATCGCCCAGATAAAGAAAGCCAGATAGAGCGGCTCGCCCATCGCTGTCGATTGCATGTAAATCAAATTTGGGTTCGCGACAAATAAAATCGCAGCGGCCCATGATCCAACTCTAGTTACGCCGTCCACCTTCCCGTCACGCGACAGCGCAGTTCGGGCCAGACGGAAGATTCCCAGGACCCCGATCACGAACGCCGCCATGGACGGAATCGAGCCTCCGGAACCGCTCTGCCACATCTGCTTTGATACGACAAAGGGTAAGATCAGCAAATGCGGCAGCGGGAGCCAAACGGTTCCGAGTTGCAAAAGTCCCGGAGTTCGCGAATCGAATATACGGCGGGCAATATTGATGTGCGCGACGGCATCGCCATACAGCAACATTTCTCCATTGCGATAGTAAAAAAGAAAAGAAAACACTGAGACGAACATCGCGAGCCAAAGCAGCCGGACACTTTCCAGGTCAGAGTGTGCTTTCGGCGAACGATTCTCCGGAGGCGCTTTCTTGGGCTTCATTCGAGGTGAGTAAGCTCGCGGAAAATCTGGAACCTGGCGTCAATCTCTTCACGAGTCAGCGACTGCAGTCTTTCCGTGCCAAAGCTTTCCACTGCGAACGATCCCATTACGCCACCGTAAAAGAGCGCCCGCTTCAGCACCTCGCGATTCAATTCTTCTTGTGACGCCAAATAGCCCATAAATCCACCAGCGAAGGAGTCGCCCGCTCCCGTGGGATCTTTCACTTCATCAAGTGGAAGAGTGGGCGCACGAAACGGATGCCGTCCAACCCCAAACGCCCCCTCGCGAAAGAAAATCGTGGCGCCATATTCACCGTGCTTGATCACCAGCGCTTGGGGGCCCATCGCGAGAACTTTGTGAGCTGCGCGCGGCAGATTCTTTTCACCAGCCAGCATCTTGGTCTCGGTGTCGTTGATTAGCAGGACGTTCACCAGCTTCAACGTCTCTAACAGCTCCTCTCGGGCGCCCTGAATCCAATAATTCATGGTGTCGCATCCGGTGAGCTGTACAGCATTCATGTTGCGCCGCACGTTGGCCTGCAAGGTTGGCTGAATATTGGCGAGGAACAGGAATTTCGAATCCTCATATTCTTTCGGTATTTGTGGATGAAACTTTTCGAACACGTTGAGATCAGTGAAGTTAGTTTTAGCTTCATTCAGATTGTCGGCGTAGGAACCGCCCCACCGGAAGGTCTTTCCCGTCGCACGCTCAATGCCACGAGTGTCCACTCCGCGTTTCTTCAAAACATTTTCATGCTCCGGGCCGAAGTCCTCGCCCACCACTGCGACCACCCGAACCTGGGTGAAGTAGCTGGCCGCCAGTGAAAAATAAGTCGCCGCACCACCCAGTATTCCTGTGACACTTCCCGACGGTGACGTAATGTCATCAAACGCAACCGAGCCGACCACTACGATACTCATATAAACGCGTTGTTCCTTTCGCTTTTCCGCCTTTAGTTCTTCAAGCTGAGCAAACTCACTTCGCGTATTTTCCTATGATCAGACGTAACCTCTTTTTTGTCGCCGCCGGTATTTTTTTGCGATCTGTCAAGATCGCATGCGCCAGTGCCGAGCCGCATTTGCAAGAGCGTTCCCGCGGCAGGCCAGCCACGGTCTCCCGCACAACTCGTGCCGCATTCTCCGCATTCTTTCCCAGCACCGCCACGATCTGATCCACGGTCACCGAATCATGATGAGGATGCCAGCAGTCGTAATCCGTCACCATCGCTACCGTGACGTAGCAGACTTCGGCTTCGCGCGCCAGCTTCGCCTCCTGCAGGTTTGTCATACCGATCACATCCATGCCGAGTCCCCGATATACGTTTGACTCCGCCTTGGTCGAAAACTGCGGACCTTCCATGCACAAATAAGTTCCGCCGCGCTTGCCATTCACGCCAATTTTCCTGCAAGCGGCTTCCACCACTTGCGACATCTCGCTGCATACAGGATCGGCAAAAGCTATGTGTGCCACCACCCCACCGCCGAAGAAAGTATCCACGCGGTGTCGCGTGCGATCGAAGAATTGATCCGGAATCACAAAATCCATCGGCTTATGCTCTTCCTTCAACGAGCCTACGGCCGAAAGTGAAATAATCCTCTGCACCCCCAGTTGCTTGAAACCATGGATATTCGCCCGGAAGTTCAACTCCGTCGGAGAAATGCGATGTCCCCGTCCGTGGCGGGCCAGAAACGCAACTTTGCGGCCCTCCAGCAGTCCGCAGATGTAGGCATCGGAAGGCGCGCCAAACGGCGTTTTCACCCGCACTTCCTTGGTCTTCGTGAGGCCTGGCATGGAATACAATCCGCTGCCGCCTATAATTCCAATCTCCGTCTGCGCCAAACATCCTCCCGGAATAATGCTCAGATTGCGCTAGATGCAGCAAGCCAAACTCGCGATTATACAAGAGCCTTCCGTTTCCCCCTGAAGCGCTTGGATCAACAAACCTTCTTCGCACTGACATCCTTCTTCTCTGAGCTTGCGGTCAGCAGCGTAGGAGAAGTTACAATCTCTCCATGCGTCTTTCAGTCGCCCTCATTTCATTCTGCCTGCTCGCCGTGATGGTTCCGGCTCAGAGTACACCGATTCCTTCGTCAGGATCCAAATCTGTCGTCGTTCCCATCACGCTTGATCACAACCGTGTCATCATCGACGTGTACCTGCCTCTTCCCGACGGCTCAACGAAGCGTATTCGCGGCTGGGTCGACACTGGAGACCCCGAACTTCGCATGTCCGAGCGTGCTGCGAAACTGATGGGTTTGACCATTGCCTGCGAAGCAGGCTCATGCTTCGCCCATGCACCTCGCGAAGTATTGATCGGTGACATGAAGATTTCGCTTGCGGCGGTGGAGGAAGCAAAAATACCGCAATCCCCGGACACGGACGGTTCGCTCATGGACCCTGGCATGAGCGCCGAAATTAAGATTCCATCAACAATTCTTCGCAAGTACGATGTGCTCATTAACTTTCCCGACCGCGAGCTTAGCCTGGGACAGCCGGGCACGATGAAATTTAAAGGTGTAACAAGCAACATGCTCGTCGATCCGGACACCGGTTTGATTCAGATTCCCGGCAAGCTCGAGAATAAAAACTGCATGCTCCTGCTCGATGTAGGCACGCCCGTGAGTTTTTTGTCCGGCGAACTGTTTAGCGGCCTGGCTACCGCTCATCCGGATTGGCCGCATATGACCGGAGCCGTCGGTCCTGCAAATATGTGGGGTGGCACCGATGAAACGAAATGGCAACTGATGAGGATTGAGCGGCTTCAATTCGGTCCGCTCTATCTCACCGATGTCCCGGTAATCGCCTGGCCAGAGCCATGGAAACGGCTTTTCGAATTACACGAAAAACTTTCACCCGCCGGGATGATTGGGTCGGGAGCGCTCATCAATTACCGCATTGGCCTGGACTATAAGCATTCCACCGCATACTTCGATCTCGGCAGCACTTTCAAATTTCCTGACTATGACGTGGTTGGCCTGATTGTTCGTCCAGATCCCGATAGTCACTACATGATCGTCGGTGTCGCCGATCTTAACGGGGAACCTTCAGTGCCCTCCGGAGGAGAAGGAGTCGAACCGGGCGATCAACTGGTCGCCGTCGATGGCATCCCAGTGGCAGACTCAACCATGGGTCAGGTATGGTCGCTTCTGGAAGGGTCTCCGGGCCAGCAACGCCAGCTCAAATTACAGCGCGACGGAAAGCAAATCACGGTTATGGCAAAGGTCCAACATTTCCTGGCGGAGCCGGAAGAAAATCATTCTAAGCAACCAGCTGCCAAGAAGAAATGATCGAGTAGCGAAAAACAGTCAAGCTGCAATGTTGGTCTCGGATGCGAGTGGTCAACCGCAAGCTGAGAACTGGATGCTGGACGTACATCTCTTCATTGCTTAAAAATCTCTTTTTCGAGCGTGCCGGTCGTAACCGGGTCCAAGCTTTCGCTTACCAGTACCATGTCACCTTTTTGCTCAATCACGATCGTCCCTTCGTTTGTATTCCAAACGTGACGGCCCTGCAGAAGGTCGATCTTATACTTTGATGGATGCGGTGCGACATCGCCGGATGATGTCTTTTCTGACTCTTCGGCCTTCACATATCTCTTGGCCAGCGACTGCGCATAAATAGCGGCGAACTCCGCCGCCTTTTCCGCGTCCGACCAGCGCGACACATAAACCAACCCCAACGGCGCATTCGGATTACCTTTGGGCCGCGCAGCGTAGTAATAACCTCCGCGCCACTCCGGATACATCCGATCCGACGTTTTTTTGCCCGTGTATTGCTCGATCAGCACGGCGACATCAAACTCGCCCATCGCGCCAATATCAAACTTCTCGTAGTCCTTGAAATCGTGTTTAAAATCGACTACCGGCATCGGGGGAATCTGCTCACCCGCCAAGTAGGTTTCCGGTTGCATTATCTGACGGGTGGTATGTGGAGGATTCGCCAACACGTCGGCAAATGCCTTTTGCTTGCCGCCGTTTTGCAGCAACTTCACTTCAAACTTCAATCCATAACTGTAGGGAAACGTCAGCGACTCCCTTAAGAAAATGGGAGCGTCTTTGAAGACCTTCGAATCGTCGGTCCCGGTAGACATCTGCGCCTCCATGGTATCGACTAGATCTGGAGAGTCGAGGATTGATCGCCCCACAGGCGCAAGTTCATATTGCAGCATCACCGCTTCGGCTTGTCCCTCGACCACGGCTTCGCGCGAGTCATCCATTTCGTCGTTTTCAATGTCGGAGGGCGTGGGATCTTTCTTCATCTCGCCCAAATCTTTTTCGCCGCGCTTCATCCATTTGTCCAAGCCGATGTCCTGGTCTTGCAGCGCATGTGTCAGTTCGTGGGCAAGCACGGGTTCCTGCTCCTCAACCGGAACCCAATCTAGCAGATTCACCGTCTTCGTTTTAGGATCGTAATATCCGGCGATCTGCTCACGCAGCAACGATACAAGTAGCTTCTCAAGATCGAAGTCGCGTGGGAGTAAACCAAATTTCTTCAGCACCAACTCCGAACGCTGCAAACGCTTCACGTCCTCATCCTTCATGTGCTTGGTCAAGTAGGCTTCCACTTCATTGCGGCTGGTCAACCGGCGCTTGACTTGTTTCTTAATTGGCAACCCAGTCTGTTTACTGTCGAACGCCATAATCTCGTCGACCGAGTGAAATAACTCCTCCGCCTCACGCGGTGTGATCTTTACCTCGGGCTTCTGATCCTGCGCTGGAGTGGATTGAATCGGAGCGGGCGGCGTGGGACTGCCGTTCTTGTCGCCTTGCCGCTGAGTTTGATCTGGATTTTGGTTTTCTTGTCCTACGCTTCGCCCTGCGGTGCCAGTGATCAGGACTATCAACACAACCGCAAAAATCGGCCTGATCCACCCTACGGCTGGCAAATTGACGATATTCATTACAAACGAGTCTACCTTGTTTGCCTGTACTCTCTTCAAGGACAACTATGCCCGCGAACGCTTCCTGTGAATCTTGGGACCTCAGCCGATCACTTCAACCATTACTTTAAGCGTGCTGATTCCATCCCTCATCGTGGCGAGGACGAGCCGCTGGAATTTATTCCGGCGAACGCTCACCGCATCCTCGACCTCGGCACGGGAACGGACGCCTGCTCGCCCGCCAGGAGCGGCAACTGATGCCACTCTAATGTTGCCCGACTCGCTCCGCCACCCAATCCCCCACTTCGCGCGTCCCCAACGTCCCGCCAATATCCTGTGTAGTTTTTCCCTGCCGCACACCTTCTAGAACGGCGGCCTCAATCCTATCGCTCTCTCTCGTAAATCCTAAATGCCCCAGCATCATCGCCGCCGTCAAAATTGCCCCAAAAGGGTTCGCGAGATTCTTACCAGCAATGGGCGGAGCAGATCCATGCACCGGCTCAAACATCGACGTCTTTCCTGGATGTATATTTCCGCTTGCAGCCATACCCAAACCGCCCTGTAAGCCTGCGGCTAGGTCGGTGATGATGTCGCCGAACATATTATTGGTCACGATCACATCGAACGGCCGCGGATCGCGCACCATCTGCATGCACAGTGCGTCGACGTACATATGCTGCGTCGAAATCTTTGGATATTCAGCGCTTATTTCCTTGAACATGCGCTGCCATAGGCCTCCGGCGTGGGTCATGGCATTCGACTTATCACACATCAGCACACGACTGCGCAGTGTGCCATCAAGCTTCGTGTGCCGCTCGCAATACTCGAATGCATAACGAATAATGCGCTCGACGCCTTTGCTGGTGTTGATGTCTTCCTGAATTGCGATTTCATCCGGTGTGCCTTGTTTAAAGACTCCGCCCGAGTCAGTGTATACACCCTCCGTGTTCTCGCGAATAACCACAAAATCCACATCTTTCGGCTCAACACCTTTCAGCGGGCACAAGGCCGCATCGAGCAGCCGCACGGGTCGAACGTTAGCGTAAAGATCCATCTTGAAGCGCATGCCGAGGAGGATTTCTTTGGCATGAATGTTAGTCTTGACGCGCGGATCGCCGAACGCCCCAGCAAGAATCGCGTCGAAGTCGCGACCCAAAGTGGCAAAGCCATCGGCAGGAACAGTTGTGCCGTCGCGAAGATAGCGGTCGGCTCCCCAATCGAATTCAGTGGTAATTACATCCGCACCCGAAGCCCTGATCACTTTCAGAGCTTGGGGGATTACCTCTTGGCCGATTCCGTCACCTGGAATGATGGCAATACGTTTCTTGGAAGGTTTTGGCGAGCCCACGGCAGAAACTTAACACAAGCCGAAAAGAATGAGTAGTTTCCCTTCGTCTTTGCGGCCCGTTGTCTAGGCTGGCCTGCTCCGAGCGGGACTTGTTCGACCCCTGAATCACAAAGCGATTCGCTATAATCAATATTCCCATGCTTCGCACTCCCCTTCAGAACGCCATCGCCGGACAGCCACCCACCAACGCCGTTCCGGTGCAGGAGCGCGAATACCGGGGATCCATCACTGCATCTCATTTCGGCGCCCCAAAAGAAGAGTTTCGTGCCCTTCAAAGCGGCTGTGCCGTTTATGACATGGGCTTTCGCGCGCGCCTATCGCTGAAGGGCAGCGATCGGGTGCGCTGGATGAATGGCATGGTCACGAATAATATTCGCGATTTAGCTGTGGGACGGGGCGCGTACGCATTTCTACTCAATCCTCAAGGGCGGATTTTGGGCGATATGGATGTCCATAACCTCGGTGAGACGCTTGAGGTGGAAACCGACCAGTCGCAGATCGATAAGATTGCCGCGACCTTCGAACACTTCATTATCATGGACGACGTTGAAGTTACGAACGTCAGCGATAATTGGACGTCGCTAGGCGTGGCAGGACCGAAGTCCCGCGAATTATTAACAGCAGCGGGAATTCTGTTCCCGGAGCTGCAGCCTTTGCAACTCACCACGCCCGATTGCAATTGTGACTGCGGATGTCTAGCGTGCACCATCGTGCGGGGCGATTCGACCAGTGAATCTTACGAAATCTGGCTCGCTCCCAAAGATGTGTACAAAACGTGGCAAGCACTCATCAGCGCTGGCGCTACTCCGGTGGGCTGCGAATCGTTAGAGATCCTGCGAATTTCCGTTGGCACTCCGGTTTATGGAGTGGACATTCGAGAGCGAGACCTGCCGCAAGAAACGGAACAGACACGCGCGCTCAACTTCAACAAAGGCTGCTACGTTGGCCAGGAAATTGTGGAGCGAATTCGCTCGCGAGGCAACGTGCATCGAAAATTTATCGGATTGTTGCTTGAGAGGGTGGAGACGATTTCGCCCGGCGCCAAGATTGTAGTCGGCGAAAAGGAAGTGGGTGAGGTTACCAGCTTTGCAATTCTGCCCTCTATCACCGAAGAACAGGCCATCGCGCTGGGATACATTCGCCGCGAGGCGGGAATGCCCGGGCAGAAGGTTGAGGTTGGCGACGCAAAGGTGAGAGCGACGGTGATTCAATTGCCGATGCAAAGTGCCTATCAGCAAGCTGCGGAAGACCATGTGCTGAACAGAGCTTGAACCTTGAAGCTTAATCAAACTGCATAGCAGCACGACCGTTAGAATCTCTCGGAAACGCTATGCAAGCTTATTCGAAGTAAATTCAGATTTGATCGCGAGGATATCTTATGGCTGAGAAGAGACAGGAATCGGGTTTCACTGTGACCGATCGGCGCTTGTTCACCGAGGACGGTGAGTTGCGCGATGTAGCTCGCGAAAATGAGCGACAAGAGGCGGAAACAAGAGAAAGGGAAGCCGAAACGAAAGAAAGAGAAGCGGAAAAAGCCAAGGCTCCCGCCGCAAGCCCCGCTGGCTCAGCCGCGCACGTTGAGCATAATCCCGTTACGCCCTTCCCCGGCGTCGGCGATGCCGGCGCTACTCTGGATACGCCTCCGCCGCCCACGGCTGCCGAGCAGCAGACGCAAGCCGATGCTTACCGCAAATCGTCGGATGCGCTGAACTCGCGTGTCGAGCTTAGCGGACGTTCCGCAAAAGAGTTTGAGATGACTTTCGAGCGCTTCATGGCATCTCTGTACATGACCGCGATGTTGCAGTTGGGATTGATGCACCAGCAAGGGGAGCAGCCTCATGTGGACATCATTGGAGCGCGACAGACGATCGACACGCTGGCACTGCTGGCAGAGAAAACCAAGGGGAACCTCACCCCCACCGAAGAAAGCTTTTTGCAGAACAGCCTCTACGAAGTTCGAATGGCATACGTGGAGGTGACCAATGCGCTGTCACGTCCGCCGCAGCCAGGGGTTGCCACAGGAACCGGAGGACGATGAGAGTTGTTGACTTTCAGAGCGGCGAGGGTGGCGCGTGAAAGCTACGTTGACGGTGCTGGGCAGCGGAACCTCGATGGGCGTGCCCACACTAGGCTGTGACTGCGCAGTTTGCTGTTCTACGGATCCTCACGATCGCCGAACCCGGCCTTCGGTGATGATTGAATTCGGCGGGAAAGTGGTTCTGATCGATACCACACCTGACTTTTACGCTCAGGCGATTCGCGAACACATCACGCAGGTGGATGCAGTTTTCTATACGCATACACATGCCGATCATATCCTCGGCATCGACGATTTGCGCCCGCTGAGCTACCGCCACAAGCCAGGCAAGTTACCGTTGTACGCGCGTCCGGACGCCGCCGCCTTTCTACGAAAGATGTTCAGTTACATTTTCGACGGCAACTACAAGTTCGGAGGCCTTCCGCTGCTCGAGTTACGTCCGATTGACGGACCAGTGGAGCTTTTCGGCGCACGCTTTGACCCCATTCGCCTGATTCACGGAGAAACTGAGATTTATGGGTTTCGCTTTGGATCGGCAGCGTATCTGACCGACCATAGCGAAATTCCCGAAGCATCTTTTCATCAGCTCCAGGGCTTGGACATTCTTTTCCTTGATGCGCTGCGCCACAAGCCGCATCCCACCCACTCGACGGTCGCGAATTCGTTGCGCATCGTAGATCGCGTGAAGGCAAAGCGCGCGTTTTTTACCCACATATGTCACGACTTGGCTCATGAAGCCACGAACGCCAGTCTGCCTCCGAATGTGCGACTGGCATACGACGGCATGAATCTGGAATTCGAAATTTGAGCGGGTTTATCGGGTTTTCTAAACAGCGACCGTAACCGAAGTTTCGGTGCGGGTGACTGGACGGTACAATGTGTCGCGTTCGATCGGTTCGCGCCCAGCGGCGCGAATCAAGCGCTCCAATTCTTCACGGCGCATCCCTTGAGGTGTGGTTGCTCCGGCGTCATGGTAGATTTTCTCTTCAATGACGGTGCCATCCATGTCGTCAGCTCCGAAACGTAGCGAGATTTGCGCGATCTTCGACGTCATCATTTGCCAGTAGGACTTGATGTGCGGAAAGTTGTCGAGAACCAGACGGCTGACGGCAATCTGCTTGATATCCAGCATACCGGTGGTTTTGGGCAGATGTTGTAGCGCTGTATTTTCCGGATGAAACGCCAGAGGAATGAAAGTTTGGAATCCCCCGGTGTCATCTTGCAAGGCACGCAGTTTAAGCAGGTGGTCGACACGGTCTTCGTCGTTTTCGACGTGACCATAGAGCATGGTTGCGTTCGATTTCAAGCCTATCTGGTGAGCGATTTTCGCGGTGTCGAGCCATTGATCGCCATCAATTTTGTGATCGCAGATAATATGGCGGACGCGATCGGAGAAAATCTCCGCGCCTCCGCCCGGAAGAGAATCCACACCGGAGGCTTTGAGCTGTTCGAGCGTTTCGCGAATCGAGAGCTTGGCGCGCTTTGACAGGTAAGCCACCTCCACCATTGTGAAGGCCTTGAGATGAACCTGCGGGAAGCGTTCCTTAAGTCCGGAGCAGAGGTCGAGGAAATATTGGAACGGCAAGTCCGGATGCAATCCGCCAACGATGTGGAACTCGGTTACCGCTTCGCTGTATCCAGAAGCCGCGGTCTCAAACGCTTCGTCGAGCGCCATGGTGTAGGCGCCCGGAGTATCTTTCTTTCGACCGAAAGCACAAAGCCGGCAGGCTGCTACACAAACGTTTGTCGGGTTGATGTGGCGATTCACGTTAAAGTAGGTTTTATCGCCATGCATGCGCTCACGAACGTAGTTTGCCATCCAACCGACGGCCAGGATATCGCCGGTTCGATATAACGTAACCGCGTCATCTGAGTTGAGCCGCCTTGCAGCGACGACCTTTTCACAAATCAGCTCAAGCCGAGTGTCGTCGGTCTGAAAACGGTGGTTGGCGTGCTTAGAAGTCATCATCCTAGATGATAACGCATCACTTCAAAAAGGCGAGGTAGTACACGACTGGGATAGCTTAGTGGCCGGCGATAACGCGATCGCGAATTTGATCGTACTCCGATTGCGAAACAATGCGCTTCGTCACCAGGTCGTGCACATTCTCGAATGGACGGTCCGCGATGATACGATCCGCCGCGCGATCGTTTAGTCCAGGCAAGGTAAGCAAATCTTCCCGCGAAGCCTTGTTAATGTTGATGGCTTTGTGGTCGCTCGCCATGCCTTCTTTGACGCCTTCAGCGATGGCCTTGGCATCTTGACGGACTGTCTCCGTCGCTTCGGCGGTCCGCTGGCGAATTTGGTCAGGACTACCACTATTGTTATTTGTGCAAGCTGTAAAGGCCGCCACCGCGAGGATTGCGATGGGCAGGAAGCATGAGCGAGGTCCCCGTTGCCGTTGATGCATGAATGTGGGATGCAATCTGCCAGCCTGCGGTTGGCACTCTCTGCTCCGCTCCGCGTCGAACATTGCCCCAGACCGATTTTATTCTGCCCAATTCGTAAACGGTGCGTCGAATATTTTGACGGTAAACCGTTGTCAGCTATTGGCACCCATGTAAGGAGGGTTATATGCAAAAAGTACTGATCGGCCTTTTTTCAGGAGTTCTCATAATAGGAGTGGGAGCGGCGCAGAATACAGCGCCCAGCGCACCGCCGCCTGGGGGGCAGTCCAATCCCGCGCAGGTATCTCCGTCGCAATCGCCCCAACCGGGGAATGGAGTCAATGCTTCGGGCGGGGCGATGCGAATCGCACCGGGAAGTGTAATTCCAGTTTTGTTAACTAAGACAGTGGATGCCAAGAAAGCGAAGACGGGTGATCCCGTCACGGCGAAAGTCGCCCAGGACTTAAAAAACAGTGGTGGTGGACTCATCATGGCGAAAGATACTGAGTTGATGGGCCACATTACAGAAGCGCAGCCTAGGAACAAGGAACAAAAAGAATCTCAGTTGGGAATCTCGTTCGACCGAGCCGTAATGAAGAACGGCTCAGAGATGCCTTTGCGAATGTCGATTCAGGCGATTATCGGGGCCGAAAATAACGCACCGCAGGATCAAAGTAGTGGCAGTGGCGGAGCAGCGCAACCCTCAACTGCGGCGGGAACATCTTCGTCGCCCGGCCGAGGGATGAGTGGAGGAGGATCTGCACCAGCTTCGCAGCTTCCCTCTGGAGGAGCAAACAGCGCGCCCGATTCCACGACGACCAGGTCTTCCCCCACGTCTCGTCCTCAGATCACCGCTCAAACGCAAGGCGTAATCGGCATCTCAAACCTTAAACTCGAGGCTGCATCGACCCCCGCGCAAGGTTCTTTACTGAGTTCGGAAAAGAACAACGTGAAACTCGAGAACGGCACGATGATGCTGCTGCGAGTGAATCAGTAGCTCCGCCGATAGCCTCCCGAAACCGTGCAAGAAAAGGCAATTGATGGCGTTCCGAAAATCATCTCGGAGCGCCATTCCCATCTTTCTTAACCCCTCTGGAACCCAACTGCATAACCCACACG
>Ga0182015_10000466_pt1 | contig 57750 bp, 55 predicted proteins | sample 712P3MmetaG_FD_120478 | JGI IMG/M metagenome (GOLD analysis project Ga0182015, IMG submission 120478) | Permafrost microbial communities from Stordalen Mire, Sweden - 712P3M metaG | ecosystem: Environmental > Terrestrial > Soil > Wetlands > Permafrost | place: Sweden: Stordalen | collected...
CGTGGTGCGGCTCGGACAGCGACCCCAAGTTGGTCGCACCACCCTTCTGAGCGCCCCGGTGAGGGCGTATTAAACCTCGTCACCAAGAGAGGCCGGACGCAAGTCCGGCCTTTCGCTTTTTGACGGAGAAATCACATTGATTACGACTGAAAAAACATTAAAATTCCAAACGCATGAAACATCAGCTCGATTTCGAGAAGCCGGTCATCGAACTGCAATCCAAACTGGACGATCTTCGCCAGCATCCGGAAAAACACTCGCTCGGCATCAGCTTCGAGGAAGAAATCCAGATCATCGAAAAAAAGCTGGAGGAAACCCGGCGGCAGATTTTCCTGAACCTCACCGCCTGGCAGCGCGTTCAGCTCGCACGGCATCCCAAACGCCCTTACATGCTGGATTACATCAAGCACGCGTTCACGGATTTTTACGAACTCCACGGCGACCGCCTGTTCGCCGAGGATCGCGCCATGATCGGTGGTTTTGTGAAACTGGGCGAACATCGCGTCGTCGTCATCGGCACGCAAAAAGGCCGCGACACGAAGGAAAACATTTTGCGCAATTTTGGTTCCGCGCATCCTGAAGGCTACCGCAAGGCGCTGCGTTTGATGCGGCTCGCAAATAAATTCGGCCTGCCCATCATCACGCTCATAGACACGGCGGGCGCGTATCCGGGCGTCGCGGCGGAGGAACGCCACATCGCCGAGGCCATCGCCGTCAATCTGCGCGAAATGACTTTGCTCGAAGTGCCCATCATCGCCGCCGTCATTGGCGAAGGCGGTTCCGGCGGCGCGCTGGGCATCGGCGTTGCAGATCGGGTTTTAATTTTGGAGAACGCCTATTATTCCGTCATCAGCCCCGAAGGTTGCGCGGCGATTTTGTGGAAAGACCGCGCCAACGCCGCCAAGGCCGCCGCCGCCCTTAAAATCACTGCTAAAGATTTGCTCGGATTCAAGCTCGTGGACGAAGTCGTCCCCGAACCGCTCGGTGGCGCACACACTGACACCACCGGAACCGCCGCGAACCTGAAAACGCATCTGCTTAAGCACCTCGAAGAAATTCTTGCGCTGCCCATTGCCGAACGCTTGAAACTCCGCTACGAAAAATTCCGCGCGCACGGACATTTCGTTGAAAAAATCGAGTCAGCCGAGAACAATGTTCCGCAGGCGGCCGGATAGACAGCGTGCTCTACCCGCTCACATTTCATCCGGTTTTCAAGGAACGCGTCTGGGGTGGTCGCGAACTTGAACGACTTTACGGCAAAAAACTTCCGCCCGGCGCAGTCATCGGCGAATCGTGGGAAATCAGCGATCGCCCCGGCGACGCCAGCGTCATCGCCAACGGTTTGTTCGCTGGGAAAAATCTGCGCTGGCTCATGGAAAATTTTCCACGTGAATTGCTCGGCGACGCCAAACCTGCGGGCGAAAATCGCTTCCCGCTGTTGATAAAAATTCTCGACGCGCGGGAAAAACTTTCACTTCAAGTCCATCCGCCCGCGAGCAAGGCGGCGGAACTCAAGGGTGAACCCAAGACTGAAATGTGGTTCATCGTTGATGCCGCGCCCGACGCGGAATTGTTCGTCGGACTCAGGCGCGGCGTAACACGCGCGAAGTTTGAGAAAAAGATTTGCGACGGCAGCGTCGCCGAATGTTTTCATCGCGTGCCGGTGCGCGCCGGCGACACAATGTTCCTGCCCAGCGGCCGCGTCCACGCCATCGGCAATGGCGTGGTCATTTTTGAAATCCAACAAAATTCGGACACAACATATCGCGTCTTCGACTGGAACCGGGTCGGCCTTGACGGCAAGCCGCGTGACCTGCACATCACGCAATCACTCGCGAGCATTGATTTCAACGACTTTGATCCGAAGCTGGTCGAAACCAAATTTATGGCCGACGGAAAGATCCAAAGGCGTCCGCTGGTGAATGATCCTTTGTTCAATGTTGAAACGTGGAAACTGAATTCCGGCGCGTTCGGTTTGTTGAAGCCGAAACAGTTGCAAATCGTCGCGGTGGCGAGCGGCGGAATAGAAATCAAGAGCGGTTCAACGGCGGTAAACTTGTCTGCCGGCCAGTTCAGCTTGATTCCGGCAAGCCTGGAGCGGACGGAAATTTTGGCGAAATCAGACGCTGCGTTATTGCGTGTCGAGGCAAATTAGTTCAGTGACAAATCATCCGGCATCTGCGAGAGGAGTTTGTTTTTCCAACCGCCTTTGCTTTTCAAAATTTTCTGCCAGAGCTGGTCGGGCGGCGTTTCAAAGACAAGTTCGAGCGACGCGGGAAACGTCAGCCATGCCTTGCGTTTCATTTCGCTTTCAAGCTGGCCGGACGACCAGCCGGCGTAACCGGCGAACATTTTGACTTTTTTCGCGGAGGAAAATGATTCGCCGACTTCCATCAGGTCGTCGAGCGAATGGCCAAGGTTCAAGTTTGGAAAGACGTTCGCGTCGGGAATGAAATTGTCCGCGTGCAAAAAACTCAACGCCGTCGGCTGCACCGGCCCGCCGAGGTAAAGCGGCGAATCTTTGAGCGGGTCAGGCAGATCGGCGACAATCAACTCGCCGACCTTGCTGCCGCTCGAACGGTTCAGCACGAGGCCGAACGCGCCCTCGGCATTGTGTTCACAGATGAGCACGACGGTTCGATGAAAAAAAGAGCCGGTCAAATCGCCGCCGTCCAGCAGCAATTTGCCCTTGAGAATTTTTTCCGTCCCGCTCATTGCCAGAACCAATGTGCATCAGAAATGCGCCGCTGGCAAAAAATAAAACCGTCAGGACACCGGAGGCACAAAGAAAAGCGCGGAGGGAAAAATTCCTCCGCGCTGCTTCTAAATTTCTTGGCGGCTAAAGCGATTTCACCTTTTTCGCAATCGCCGCCGCGTCAATGCCGAAGCGCGCGAGCAGTTCCTCGGCCTTGCCGGAACGCGGGATGCCGTTCACGGCGAGCTTGTGGACTTTGATGCCTTCGACGCTCAATTCGCCCGCGACCGCGTCGCCGAGTCCGCCTTCGGCGTAATGATCTTCGACGGTGATGACGGTGTTGCCCGTTTTTTTCGCGGCAGCGAGAATCACATCTTTGCCAAGCGGCTTGATGCTGTAAGCGTCAATGACCGTCACGCCAATGCCTTCATTTTTCAATGTGTCAGCAGCCTTCAAAGCCTCAAACAAAGTGACGCCCGCCGCGACGACGGTGACTTTGTCGCCTTCGCGCAAAATTTTCGCCCCGCCAATCGGAAATTTTTCATCATTGCCGTATATGACCGGCGTCTTCGGACGCGAGGTGCGGAGAAAATAAACGCCTTTTCCGAGCGCCATTTGCTCCAGCAATTTTTCCGTGCTCACGGCGTCGCTCGGATACAAAACCGTGCTGCCGACAATCGCGCGCATCATGGCCAGATCTTCCAGCGCCATCTGCGACGGACCGTCTTCGCCGATACTCACGCCGACGTGCGAGCCGACGAGCTTGATGTTTGACTGCGAAATGCCGGCGACGCGAATCTGGTCGTGGGCACGCGTGAAAAACGCGGCGAACGTGGATGCGAACGGAACTTTTCCGCGAGCGCCGAAACCGGTCGCAACCCCAACCATGTTTTGTTCGGCGATGAAACATTCAGTGGATCGTTCCGGGAATTTTTTGAAAAATTTGTCCGCGAACGTGGAATTTTTCGTGTCACCGTCCAACGCGACGACACGCAAATCCGCTTCGCCGATGCGCGCGAGCGCAGTACCGTAGGCTTCGCGCGTGGCAATCTTGTCACCGAGATTGTAGCTAATCGGCGGATAACCTGCCGGAATCGCATTGGCGGGCGCGGGCAATGGAGTCGGCGCAGGAATCTTGACACCGAGGCCGGATTTCGTGCGCGGCTGAAGTTCAGCGACGGCGCGCGCGGCTTCGTCCTTGTTCAACGGTTTGCCGTGCCAGCCGTCTTTGTCCTGCAAAAATGAAATGCCCGCACCTTTGTAAGTTTTGGCAATGATGGCGAGTGGTTTGTCGTCGAGGCCAACGCCGCCAAGCACTTCCGCGATTTCCTCGATGTCGTGCCCGTCAATGTCTTCCACGCGCCAGCCGAACGCTTCAAAACGATCGCGATAAATTTCGATGCGATGGCCGAAAGCCGTGGCTTCGCTCTGTCCGAGGCGGTTGGCGTCCACGATGGCGATCAAATTATTCAGCTTGAAATACCCCGCGAGCGATGCGGCTTCCCAGACGGCACCTTCGGCGATCTCGCCGTCGCCCAGCAAAACATAAGTGTTGTAATCCAAACTGTCCAGGCGCGCGGCGAGCGCGATGCCGGCACCGACGCCGAGACCCTGCCCGAGCGAACCCGTTGCCACATCCACGAACGCGAGACGCGGCGTCGGATGACCTTCGAGGTCGTTGCCGAATTGCCGGAGTTTCAACAATTCAGGAATCGGCACAAATCCATTTTCCGCCCACGCGGCGTAAAGCAGCGGTGCGGCGTGGCCCTTGGAAAGGACAAAGCGGTCGTTGTTGTGAAAGTGCGGGTTCTTCGCGTCGTAACGCATCTGGCCGAAGAACAACGTGGCCACCAAGTCCGCCGCCGAGCAGCACGAAGTCGGATGTCCGCTGCCTGCGGCGGTGGTCGCTTCAATGGAATGAATTCGCAGTTGATTTGCGATGCCCTTCAAAAGTTCAATGTCAGTATCAATCATGAAGCGCGCAGTTTACGGAAGAATCGGGGAAAGCCAAGAATGAAAATTGTTGTCACGGAAATGTCACTGCGGCAGCACGTGGCCGGGAGTCGAACAAGTCGGCGCTTCACCGACGGCGTTGATCGCATAAGTGCCGCCCGATGGACAAACTGGAAAAATTCCGTCCTTGAGATACGGTAGAAGGTCTTGAACCGCTGGGATTGCGTCCGCCGTTTTGTTTTTTTCCAAAGCCCATTGTTGTTTGGCCGCATCAATCTGGCGCAGATTGTTGATACAGGCGTTGCGCTCGTCCGCATCCGCTTCCGCTTGTTGTGCCGCCGCCAACTGTTGCAACTGCGCCTGCTGCTGCTGGGCGAAGGTGCTGGTGGCCTTCAACTGCTGTGACAATTTCTGGTTCGCCGCCTGCAACTGCGTGACCTGGTTGCGAAGGCGCGGCAAATCCTGGTTTTCCGCGCGCAGCCGGGCAATCTCCACGCTCTGCGCATCCGCGTTGGAACTTTTGAGTTGACCCAGCTGTGTTTGCAGTTGTTCCACCCGCTGCTTTTCTGTCTGGAAGGAAACCTGCGCCGCGTCTTTTTGCCGGAGCGCGGAAAAGAGAAACACTTCGCTGGCGAGGAACGCGACGACCAGCAACCAAAGAACCCATCGGTTAAGTTTCATGGCTGCGTCTGTTTTCCTCCTTTTGGGAACCGGCGTCAAACACCAAATGGTGCGCGCGGCGGGAGTCGAACCCGCAACCTTCGGCTTCGGAGGCCGACGCTCTATCCAATTGAGCTACGCGCGCGCACGGCGCAAAATACGGGCAGGCGCGCTTTTGCTCAAATGGAATTTGCGCTTGAAAATTAAAAGGGACGGCTCAAGGCCGTCCCCATGTCAACGTGTTTGTCCCCACAAATCAGGTCTGCGGAGGGGTGGTGCTGGGCGGAGGGGTGCCGCCGCCATTTTCGCCGCCGGGCGGCATGCGGTGCATGTGTTGCGACATTTTCTGCCATTTGGCGAATTGTTCCGGCGTCAGCAAGGCTTTCATTTGTGTGGCCGTGTCTGCTTGAATGTCTTTGGCTTTGGCTTTTTTATCTTCCGGCGTCAGGCTGGTGTCATCGCGCAAGGCCTTGCGTTTCTCCATCGCGCCTTTCGTGATCTCCTCAAACTTCGGCTTCTGGTCGTCGGTCAGGTTCAGTTCCTTGGCGATGTCGTGATGGCCACCTTTCATGCCGGAGCCGTTTTCGCCGGCCGGTGGAGTGTTGGTGGAATCTTGAGCAAGCAGCGACGACCCGGCGGCGAACAAAGCGCCCGCAGCCAGTGCGGCAATTAACATGGTTTTCGTTGATTTCATAAACTTCGTTTGGTTGTTGTTTGTTTTCCTTCCGTCGCGCGTTCAAGAGCGGCGGGATACGAGGTCAGACGCAGGCAATGGCGCAAGGTTACAACCCGCGTAAAATTTTCGCCGCCGCTTTGACCGTCTTTTCGATATCCACCGTCGTGTGCGCCGTGGAAATGAAACCCGCTTCAAATTGCGACGGCGCGAAGTAAATTCCTTCATTCAACATGCCGTGAAAAAATTTGGCAAAACGCTCGCGGTCGCTCTTCATCGCGTCAGCGAGATTGTGCACCGGCTCGCTCGTGAAATACGCGCAGAACATTGAGCCGCAGGAATTGAATTGCACCGGCACATTAGCAGATGTTGCCACGTCGCGCATTCCGGCCTCGAGTTGTTCCGCAAGTTCTTCGAGCCGGCAATGCGCGTCGTTCATTTGTAATTCTTCCAGCGCCGCGATTCCCGCCGCCATTGCCAGCGGATTGCCGCTCAAAGTTCCCGCCTGATAAACCGGCCCCAGCGGCGCGAGCAAATCCATGATTTCCGCGCGCCCGCCAAACGCGCCGACCGGCAAACCGCCGCCGATGATTTTGCCGAGACAGGTCAAATCGGGAGAAATTTTGAAGCGCGCTTGTGCGCCGCCAAGCGCAAGACGAAAACCCGTCATCACTTCATCGAAAATTAAAAGCGTGTCATTGGCCTTCGTCACCTCGCGCAAAAAATCCAGGTAGCCCGGCCTCGGCAAATAAAGCCCCGCGTTGCCCGGAACCGGCTCGACGATGATCCCGGCGATTTGGTTTTTGTTCGCGGCGAACGCGGACTTCACCGCGTCAACGTCGTTGAACGGCAGAACAATTGTGTGCTTCGTAAAATCCGCCGGCACACCCGCGCTGTCAGGATTGCCAAACGTCAACGCGCCGGAACCGGCCCTGACCAAAAGCGAATCCACATGGCCGTGATAGCAGCCGTCGAACTTGATGATCTTGTCGCGTTTCGTAAATCCGCGCGCCAGCCGGATCGCGCTCATGCACGCTTCCGTTCCCGAATTGCACATGCGAACTTTTTGGATGCCTGGCACAAGCTCGCAAATCAGTTTTGCCATTTTGACTTCAAACGGATTCGGGATTCCGAAACTCGTTCCATTTTCGGCGGCGGCTTTGATGGCGGAAATGATTTTGGGATGCGCGTGGCCAAGAATCGCCGGGCCCCAGGTGCCGACGTAATCAATCAGTTCATTTCCGTCCACGTCCCAAATGCGCGCGCCGCGTGCCTTGTTGACAAAAAATGGCTGTCCGCCCACGGCGCGAAATGCGCGCACCGGCGAATTGACGCCGCCGGGAATATATTTCAACGCCTCGGCAAAAAGTTTTTCGGATTGAGTCCGTGTCATTGCACGCAATTTAACTCGTAGACGACCAGAGCGGCGAGCAATTTTCCCAGTTGCAGTGAACATGATTGTAAATAGACTCGGCGTCATGAAAGCCAGCTTCCACACCCGCCGTGACTTCATTCAGACCACAACTCTCGCCGCCGCCAGCCTGCCATTCATCGGAGCCTGGTCCTCGTGTGCCAGCGCTGCCGAGCCGGGCCGGAAACTCGGTTTTGCCCTCGTCGGTCTCGGCAATTTGAGCACTTATCAAATCGCGCCGGCGTTGCAGAAGACGGAATTCTGCCGTCTCACCGGCATCGTCACCGGCACGCCCGCGAAGGCTGAAAAGTGGAAGGCGCAATACAACATTTCCGACAAGAACATTTACAACTATGACACGATGGGGAAAATGGCAGACAATCCCGACATTGATGTCGTTTACGTCGTCACGCCCAACGCGCTGCACGCCGAGCACACCATCAAGGCGGCGAAGGCGGGCAAGCACGTCCTTTGTGAAAAACCGATGGAAGCGTCGGTGGAAAAATGCCGGCAGATGATTGACGAATGCAAAAAGGCCGGACGGCAACTGGCCATCGGCTATCGCCTGCATTTTGAGCCGAACAATCTGGAATGTGTCCGCCTCGCGCGCGAAAAAGTTTTTGGCGACTTGAAAATGATCCAGGCGGACTTCGGCTTTCGCATCGGCGACCCGGCGCAATGGCGGCTCAATCGCGCGCTGGCTGGCGGCGGGCCGTTGATGGATGTGGGCATTTATGCGCTGCAAGCCACGCGCTATCTCACCGGCGAAGAACCAACCCTGGTCACGGCGGTTGAAACCACCACCGACCGGGTGAAGTTCAAGGACGTGGAAGAATCCATCGCGTGGCAGATGAAGTTTCCGGGCGGCGTCATCGCCAGTTGCACCAGCACCTACAATTTTGGCGGCATGGATCGTTACAAGGGGTTTGCAGAAAACGGCTGGTTCGAACTGGATCCAGCCTACATTTACAGCGGCATCCGAGGTCAGCGCAGCGACGGAGAAGCGATTCAATTTCCGGCGATTGACCAATTTGCCGCCGAAATGGACGACTTCGCGCATTGCATTTTGAACAACCGTCCGACCAAAGTTCCCGGTGAAGAAGGTCTGCGTGACGTGAAAATCATGATGGCCATCTATGAAGCGGCTAAAACCGGAAAAACGGCAGGCTTGGTTTAGCCGTTGAACGCGACAAAATTATCTCCGCAGAAAAGTTTCCGCCAGCGAACCCTTTTCCGTGCGGATGACCACGCCGGTGGCGACATTGTGCCGCGCAAACCAGCCGTCGCTGGTTTCCAAAACAAACTGGATGTTGTCCGTTGCGGCCAAGATAGGATTCGTGTCGTTCTTTTCCAGATGATGAATTTCCTGAATCACGCCGTCGGGGCTGATGTAGGCGGCGGAAATGGATTCGGGACAATTTTTCATCCAGAACGACGCGCGTTGCGGCTGGGGCAGGATAAACAACATCGAGTCCGTGTCCTGAATGTTGGTGCGGAACATCATGCCGGTCATCTCCTCCTTTTCCGTGAGCGCAAGTTCGGTGTCCAAAGTTTCTGCGCCGAGATAAATTTTCATGGTCGGCAGTTTTGGCTGCGCTTGCTTGGGCAGCAAATCGTCCATGGACGGCGACGCGGCGACGGTTTCAGTTTTTTTGCAACCGACCAGCAAGGCTGCCAGCAACAACAACGCGAGATAATTTACAGGTTTCACGCCGGTAAAATGACAGATGCGGCGGCCATTTTCAACTGAACTTCGCGGGCGTCACCGCAATTCACCGACAAGAAACAGCAACTGTCCGTCAAGCGCCAAACTTGCCCGGATGCCGCCGGTAATTTAAATTTACCTTCTGTGAAGAAAGAGGCCACATCGCCGGAAATCGCGAAAGGCAGTTGCGCCGGCGCGGAAGTCTGCCCGTTGAGCCGCGTGCCGGTGGGCGCGACGGTCTGTATCAAGGCGCTCGCCGCCTCGCCAGAAATCCGCGAAAAGCTCCGCGCGCTCGGCTTCTGCGAAAACCGCGAGGTGAAATTGTTGAGCCGCAATGCAAATTTCGTCTGCGAAGTCTGTGACGCAAAACTCGACCTCAACGCGGAACTGGCCGAGGCCATTCTGGTCGAGCCGCTCGCGTTGCCCGTCCGCCAGTTGAAAAAATTGATCGCCGGGGATGGGGATTCGCCGCCCTCGCGCGCAAAAAGTCCGGCGCGAACGGTGTTCCGCATTTCGCTGGCCGTTTGCGCGCTCATCGTCGCCGGTGTTTTGGTTTGGCAGGGCGTCACGGCGCAGGGCAATCCGGATCCGACCGCGCCGCACACCAGCCCGACGGCGGCGGTGATGGACATCGCCGTTCTGGTTTTCCGCGAAGGCCTGGAATCCATTCTCGTTCTCGCCGCGATCATTGCCAGCATGAGGGGCGAGAAACAGTCACATCGCAAACCGATAGTCGCGGGCGCGGGCGTCGCCTTCGTCGTGACTTTGATCACCTGGTTCGTCGCCGTCGGCATCGTCAGCAACCTCGGCCAGAGCGTTTCGGCGTTGAATTTGCAGGCCGCGACGGGATTGCTCGCCGTCGTGGTTTTGCTCGTGGTGATGAACTGGTTTTTCCACAAGGTTTACTGGGGCAGCTGGATTGCGATGCACAATCGCAACAAAAAAAATCTATTGAACCGCGCGAGCGAATCGGAGATTTCCGCGCGCCGGCTAAAGTGGGGTTTGGTGCTGCTGGGTTTCGCGTCGCTTTACCGCGAAGGTTTTGAAGTGGTGCTGTTCCTGCAAACTTATTATCTGCAAATGGGCGGGGAAATCGTTTTGTTCGGCGCGTTGTTCGGGCTTTTCTTCACCGGCATCGTCGCGGCGCTGACGTTCGTGGCGCACAAACGTCTGCCGTATCGCAAGATGCTCGTCACCACCGGCATCATGCTCGGCTTTGTTTTGCTGGTCATGGTCGGCGAGCAGGCGTTTGAAATGCAGCAGGCCGGCTGGATCGGTACGACGCAGATTGATTCTCTTGCCACGGTGATTCCGCCGTGGGCAGGTGTTTGGTTCTCGGTTTTCCCGACGGTGCAGACTTTGGTGGCGCAGGCCATCGCCGCCATTCTCGTCGTGGGCTCTTATTTCGCGGCGCGTTATCAAACCGTCAAACTGCGCGAAGAGGAGGAACTGGCCTTTTCCAAAGTTTAACGGCCCTGATAATTGCCACGTTTGAACCAGCAAACGCCTGCGCGCCTGCATTTCAAACACTAACCGCCATCTGGCTGGGGGGTGGCGACGACCAGATTTGAGGATATTTTTCGAGCAGTTTCCCCGTGGCCTTAGCCCGTTGTAAACGTGGCTTAAAACGGCCTGCCTTGAGGTCGTAAACTGGTGGTATTTGGGTTCAGAAAACGGCAAAAGTTCTCAAACCGGCTGCGTTTTTACACTGCACAAACAACTCGCGCCATTTCAAGCAGCACTGGAATCTCTGCTTCAGTTAAGTCTGTGAAGTCAGCTAAACGTAAAATTAGCGCCGGACACATAGCCAAGATCAGGGCTGCACAAAAATTGCGCTGGTCAAAGTTTAGGGCTGGCAAATCTGCTGCCAAGACTGCTGCTGTCAAACCTGCGAAGAAAGGTGGGATGAGTGCAGAGGGGAAAGCTCGGATCGTCGCGGCTCAAAAAGCTAGATGGGCAAAGATCAATGCAGCTAAGGCGAAATCTGCTGTAGCGGTTAAGCCGGCTCCTGTTGTGAAGCCTGCCAAGAAGTTTACAATGAGCTTGGCAGCCAAAGCCAAACTATCAGCATTGGCAAAGGCGAGATGGGCGAAAGTAAAAGCCACGGGAAAGAAAAAGTTGTGATCCGATTTTAGACTGGCAAAAGTCTGGTATTTGAACTTAATCTCGATCTTCTGCATTATCGGCTGGTGGATTTTCTGGCTGACCATGCTGCCCCGAGCCCAACCAAACATGCCGCCAGACATCTCACTGCACGGGCACTACCCCAAGAGAGCGCAGCCGTTGTTTTACTTTCTCATCTCTTGGATTCAGTCTCGCTCCTTCCTGATATTCCGCAATCGCTTCTGCCAGTTTGTCTTGCTTTTCCAACACCAAGCCAAGCTGATAGCAAGCTTGCGCAGAATTGGGCGACAGCGCCAGTGTCCGCCGGTATTCCTGCACGGCTTTATCCCAATTGCCCTGCAACCCGAAGATTTCCCCCAGGTTATAATGGGGCTCGGCATAGTCGGGCTTGATTTCGATGGCCTTGGTGAAATAATTACTCGCTTCATCCAGTCGGTGCATTCGAAGTAAAGCGACCCCCATATTATTATAAGCTTTTTCAAATTTGGGTTCAATTTCCAATACTTTTTTGAAATGGATCAATGCCTCTTCTGCCTGTCCGGTTTGGAGTAGAATATTGCCCAAATTGTTGTGAGCATCGGCGTAATCGGGTTTGATTTCAATGGCTTTTCGATAATACGTCATGGCCTCCTCTACCCGGCCTGTTCGGAGAAAAACGTTCCCCAGATTGTATTCTATTTCAGAAGAATTGGGGTTGATCTTGATGGCTTTCTGATAATGCGAAATGGCCTCCTCCACCCGGCCTGTTTGGAGTAGTGCATTGCCCAAATTGTAGTGAGCATCGGCGTAATCGGGGTTGATTTCAATGGCTTTTCGATATTGCGTCATGGCCTCCTCTACCCGGCCTATTCGGACGAGAGCAATGCCCAAATCGTCTTCGGTATTATAAGAATTCGGGTTAATTTGAATAGCCTTTTTGTAATAGGTGATGGCTTCTTCTATTTGTCCTTTTTGGAAAAGAACAAAGCCCAGATTGTTATCGGACATCCAAGAGTCTGGATTTTTCTCCAGTGTATCGGTCCAAAGTGTTTCCATATTGCGATAAATCCGCACTTGCCGCCAAGTCAGCGTGCCAAGTCCCAACAGTGCAACACAGATGGCCACTTCCAACCACCACCTTCTTTGCTTAACGAAATCGAATAACGTAACAATGCCTGCCGCTGCCAGCGCCAGCGGTCCAATGCTGGCAAGGTATTGGAAATGATCAGCCACAAAGGAATAACGGAAAAAATAGACATTGAAAAATCCAAGTACCGGAAAAAGTGAGATCACAAAATATGTAAACGCCAAAAATATCGGACGAAGCACCGTATTGCGATTCAACCACAATATAAACAACCCCATTGCCGCCGCGAAACCAGGCAAATAGGATGTCAGGCTGGAAGAACTAATTTCCCACCGGGAGTATATGAAAATTAATGGGTGCGGCCAGCAGAGTTTGCCGATGTAAAACCATACGTCTTTGCCGGCAATTACCGCACGATCCAGCCCGCTTTGAGCCCATTCCTGGCCCTGCGCACCGGAGTGAACTTTCTGCTCCCAGATTGTCCAACCGCTGGCCGCAATGGAAATTAAAACAAATGGAACAAGCCACGCCACATTACGCCAACGCCAACATCTTTCGATCCACCACCAGCACAAACCCAGCACAACCGGCAACATCACCGTCGATGCGTTGCTCAAAATCGCCATCATCGCGAATATCAACACCAGGGCATACTTACAAATACCGCTATTTCGATCTTCAATTCCATTCGTCGCGCGCCATTTCACGAAGAAATAAATCGCGAACAAGTAAAACAAACAAGATTGTGTATTTTTCAGTTCGGTGATCCATGCCACCGACTCGACCTGCACCGGATGCAATGCCCATAATGCCGCCCCAAGCCAAGCGCCACGCACTTGCAAATTCTGCAATACCCGCCACAGCAGGATGGCGCACGCCGCGTGCATGGCAACATTGACCAGATGATACGATAATGGATTGAGGCCCCAAACAAAGTGTTCCACCCAAAAACTGGACAACACCATCGGATAATAGATCGCCGCCCTTGTCGTCCAAATATCCTTGAATCCGAGCGGGCCGATGATGCAAGGGTTTTCCGTCAGATGATGATCATCGTCCCAAATGAACCCGGCGTGCCAGACTTGTTGATAGGCGATGATCACGCCAAGAACCAAAAGCAGTCCCGCAAACCAATCCCGATTCTGCAATGATCGGGCAAACGCCATGAGGTTGGCCGGTTCTTTTTCGCAAACGGGAATGGCATTTTTGGCCACCATAGACATTTCAAAAACTAAATGGTCGCCGAGGAAATTACCAGAACTTCGTTTCCAGCTGGCGCTGTCCGGAGCGCAACCTCGCCGGCGATGCCATTGATTTTCATGTCCAGGTTCTCGGCCTGTCTTTCCACGATGCCGGTTCGGCCATTTTTACGATGTCGAAAAAGTTCGTAACAATCAGCTTTTGGACGCCGACTTTGGCCGGGACTTTGTAGCGGATTCCCGTCGTAAATTCCTCGTGTGATTTTCGGATAATCTTCGATAAATTTCGTAAACAAAAATGACTAACAGCGTTAGACGTTAGGCGTGCCGTTCAAAAAGTGGCAGAAGTGAGCTTCCGGCGAACTTCTGCACCCCCGACTGCTGACGCAGGACGGGAACATTTCCGGCACGCTTTTTAGCCGCTGACTTTCGGAACGCTGCGACACCAAACGCAAGGGGATGGTGTCATGGTTGAAAAAGCCCGAAACACCCTGAAGGACGCCGAAGATCAACCGCTTGCGTAGCCCGGATTTTCCGGCGGGACGTTCGCGCGATTTTTGCGCTAATTTTGCGCAACATTTGCGGCGGCGCTCCCAGCCTCTAGCTGTGTTAAGGGAAGATGTCTGACGGAAAATTGGCCGGTTCACACGAACGCAACTGCTGTGTGCAACGATGTTGTCACCAAACGAGGCAACATGGTTGGCAACACGCCAAGCAACAGTCGAAGCACCAGAGTTGGCAAACCAGCGAAGCATTTCGCGCAACATCCGGCGAAGCATCACGCGAAGCACAGAACCCCTTGCACCTTTAAGGGGTAACGCGTGCCCTGCCTAAACGGTAAAAATGCCCGCTGGATTTTCCACCGGCTTTCCGGCGGACAAAAAAACCTTGCCCAAGTGAGGCTTGACGGTGCGATAAGCCAATTATTGCTTATCAGACTTCATTCGTTTTTCAATTAAATCTGCAACCGAAATATGTAATTGGTCGCGCCCAGGAGTATAAAGCGTGTAGTTCAACTCATTTGTGCCAAAGAAGTCCGTAACAATTATCGGCGCATTCTCAACCGATTTCTTAACACTTTCCAAAGCCAGCCCGTTACTATTAGTGGCTAGTATGTCAGCGATACGGCACGTTGCATAAAATCTGAGGTTTGGTTCTTGCGGATTCACATTAACCGCTAGACGCACGGCTTTATCAAGGTCAACTTCCTGCGCAAATAAATTTACATACGCACTTTCGGCAACCTGCTCATTTTCCGAATTCAACAAGGTTAAGGTCAAAGTCCATTTGGCTGTTAAAACGAAATACACAGCCCAAATTAAAACTGGCACGAGCAAACTCAACAATGCTGCTTTCCAATTAAGGTGTTTAACCCTTTTTCGTTTTAAGAAGACGAAAATAATCACTATCACAACGCACGCTAAAAATGCGCTGACCAGACTTGGCAGGTAACGAAGAATAAACTCCACTTTGTCGTCGGATTCAATTCGCAACATAGGTGAGAGTATTTTCAAAGTGGAAGCTAGTTAGTTACTGCCACACTGTTTGCAATCATAGTAAATTGTAGTGCCAGCAACATATGCCGCAACGCCTTGACTAGCCATATCTTCTGCCTGCATAAATAGCATAATAGGATTAGGAATATACAGACCATTACCAAGCGTTGCTAAAATTTCAGGCCAATTTGTAAAGCGCGTTCTCATATGCACCGTTACTGTAACTGGATCCCCATTGCAATTCGGCGTAACGGCACCAACATACCCTCCAAGAGGCGAAGCCGCTGCAATTTCTGAAGATGTGAATCCTGCCGCAAGGAGTCCAGGCGCAACCGCGCCATAATCAACATGATCAAAAACAAACTGAGAGCACTTGGGACAAGTGACCTTAAAATGCAGAAAACTATGGTGCCTCCAAGGGCTCGTTTCAGGTGACCCACCAGTAGCGGAAAGCAACAATCCGAATGGATCAACATAATTGATCGGACTATTACCAACAAACCCATACAGATTAAGCCCCCCTTGTTCCTGCATTGGGTCTCTATTTGGCCATATTCCCGTGCTAGGATTGTAGAAACGGTAGCCGTAGTAATAGAGGCCCGATTCCAAATCATAATACTTCGTGGAAAAGAGGAGGGGGTTGTTCCTGGCCATCGGCCCTGTGCTTCTGATGACTTCACCGAAGGGGCCGTATTCGTAGTTGGCCACGGTCGTGCCGTCCGCGGCATTGACCAGTGCAGCCACATTCCCATTTCCATCATACGCCGGGAAACAGTTCGTGGTTGTCGAACCGTAATAGCTCACTTCCAACAATCCGCCCACACCGCCAGCCCCTTGTGGTGAGCCGGACAGGTCGGTGCCCCACATATAACTGCGAATCAGCGAATTACCTGGTGTTGTCTCGGCCACCAGATTCCAGCCGTCGTAGAGGCAGTTGTTGGTGTAGATTGCCACGCCGTTTGTCGCCACAATCTTCTGTATCCTTCGGCCTTGGGAATCGTAAGCAAACGTCAGCTTATACTGCGGTCCCACGCCCGTATTGTTGGTCATGCCAATCAGCCGGTTCTCGGCATCCCAGGTGTAAGCCCAACGTCCGTCATTGGTCAGGTTGCCGTCCGTGTCATATTTGAATGTTTCCGGCTCCTGGGCTACAAACACATTCCCCGTCTGACTGGATTGGCCCGTCGCCGTCACGATGATGTTCGTCCACAATGCCGAGGAACTGTTGTTGACGGCCAGTTCATCCCGGAAATACTCCACCTTGCGATAGGCCGTCTGGCCGCTGACCGTCACCGTGTTTGTCGCAAAGCTCACCCCTTTGACATCCACATAACCCGGCACATCACAATTGGTCAGTTGATTGAGATTGTTGGCGGAATAATTGGCCAGCCGCAGATAGCCGCCGTTCTGGTCGCCGCCGGAAAGCGTCTGGGTGCGGTTGCCGATGGTGTCAAACGTGTAATCAAATTGCTGCCCGGCCACGGGCGTTTCGTCCGACCAGTATTTATTGCCGCCAGTCACCTGGCCCAGCGAATCATATTGATATTTAGTTCGATATTTTTTCCATCGGCCAGTACATGAACGAGTCAAACGGTTAACGCTTCGGTGACCTTTGCGGGATGTGGTTGTCTGTTTGCTCACAATTGATTGATTGTCACATGGCAAATCAGGGTTGATATGCATCCCCACCGCCCCTCGGGCGGCGATGGGGCAAACTTCAGCCTTTCTACGCCTGCGCGCAGTCCGATTCAAGCAAATTCCGGCGGTGAAAAATATTCCAAACGCCAACCAAAGCGGATCAACGTGCCGGACTGGAATGGCTGGTGGCTGTGCGCAATTTATGCGCAGTGAATTTTCATTCGCGCAGAGTTTGCGCAGCGTGGTTTGGCAATTCGTTGGGAAATCAAGATTATTTGTGCTGGCACACGCCTTGCATAGCAACCTTGAATCCTGCGGTCGCATTTGTGTGCGGCCACGGAATCATATCAACATATTAACAAGCAACCACGACAGGAGAATTCGATGAAACTGAATCGCATGATAACTTGGTGCGCGATGACTGCCGCTCTGGCTTTGAGCGTCGGCGGCCTATTCGCGCAGGACAACGGCAACGGCGGTGGCGGCGGTGGCGGCGGTGGCAACGGCGGATGGCGAGGGAATTTTGATCCAGCGCAAATGCAGCAGCGCATGATGGACAACACCCGCGACCAGCTTGGCTTCACCAACGACACCGACTGGAGCGCCGTGCAACCACTCGTGCAGAAAGTCATGGACGCGCGGCGCGATGTGGGCTTTGGCAACATGGGCCGGATGTTCGGACGCAACCGTGGCGGCAACAACGGTGGCGGCGGACGCGGCGGCATATTCGGCCAGCCCAGCCCCGAACAGGAAGCATTGCAGAAGGCGATTGACGATGACGTACCGGCGGCGCAAATCAAGGATTTGCTCGCCAAATACAAGGCCGCGCAGAAAGTCAAGCAGGCCAAGCTTGAAGCCGCGCAAGCCGATCTCAAAGCGGTTCTCGCCCCCGGGAAGCAGGAAGCGCAAGCCGTATTGCTTGGCCTGGTGAACTGACAACCCACGGCAATAAAATTGACGATTCTCATGGCCGAAAAAATGATTCAGGATTCAAAGGAGTTGCTTGGACGCATGGTTGCGTCCAAGCAACTGTCTTCCCTGGACGCGGACGCATTGCTGCGCGCGAAACCACAGGTACAGAGCGAAGAAGAAATTCTCCGCTGGCTCGCGGCCGAATACGGCCTCGGCTACACGACGCTCGAAGACGTCGAGCCGGATCGCCAGCTGCTTTCACTTTTTCCCGCGCGTATTTTGTTGAAGGAAGAATTGCTTCCGCTCCAGCGCATCAACGGCCACGTCGAAGTCGCCACCAGCCGTCTTTTCGCCACGCAGGGACTCGACGCGCTGAAGACTTTGACCGGCTTGAACCTCAAGCCGATTCTTGCTTCCACCGAGGCAATCCAGCGCGAAATCAAAAAACGTCTCGGCGTCGGCGCTGACACGATTGGCACGCTTGACGAGGAAAAAGGAATTCAAGTCGTTGATGAAAATGCCGAGGGCAACAATCTTGATGATGGCGCGGGAGACGAGGCTTCCATCATCCGCTTCGTTAACCAGGTTTTGAAAGACGCGATCGAACTGCGCGCGTCCGACATCCATCTCGAACCGTTCGAGGACGAATTTCGCATCCGCTACCGCATTGACGGCGAGCTGCAGGAAGTTCCTGTTCCCGCACAGCTCAAGCGTTTTCAACCGGCCATCGTTTCGCGCGTGAAAATCTTGAGCCATCTCAACATCGCTGAAAAAAGATTGCCGCAGGATGGACGAATCAAAGTGCGCATCGAATCCGCCGAGGTGGACATCCGCGTTTCCGTGATCCCAATGTTGCACGGCGAGGCCGTCGTGATGCGCCTGCTGCGGCAAAATTCCACGCTGCGCGGCCTTGCAGAAATCGGGATGAACCAGCGTGAACTGGAACATTTCCGGCACGTCCTCGGTTTGCCACACGGAATCATTCTCCTCACCGGCCCGACCGGTTCCGGCAAAACTTCGACGCTTTACACCGCGCTCAACGAGATTAACGACGCCATCCGAAAAATCATCACGGTTGAAGACCCGGTTGAATATCAACTCAAAGGCGTCAATCAAATTCAAGTCAATGAAAAGTCCGGCCTGACTTTTGCGCGCGGCTTGCGTTCCATTTTACGGCACGATCCGGACGTGATTCTCATCGGCGAAATCCGCGACGCCGAGACCGCGCAAATCGCGGTGCAGGCGTCACTCACGGGCCATCTGGTTTTCTCGACGCTGCACACGAACGACGCGCCGGGCGCGCTCACGCGCCTCGTGGACATGGGCGTCGAGCCGTATCTCGTCGCGTCGTCGCTCGAAGCCGTGCTCGCGCAACGTCTTGTCCGCGTGCTTTGTCCGCATTGCAAACAGCCGGACAATTCCGCGACGGCGCAGGCGTTCAAGGCAAAACTTGGCATCGTGGCAGACAAAACAATTTTCAAATCCGTCGGCTGCCGCGAGTGTCGCAACACGGGATTTTTCGGACGGCACGCGATTTTCGAGTGGATGGACACCGACGAAGAAATCCGCCAGTTGATTTTGAAAAGCGCCTCGACCGACCAGATTCGCGCCGCTGCGCGCCACGCCGGAATGCGCACGCTCGCCGAAGACGGCTGGCGCATGGTTGTCGCCGGCGTGACCACGGTCGAGGAAGTTTTAAGCGTGACGACGGCGAAAGAAGTCGAGAGCGCGACCAAAAATCAAACTGGAGAGTCCGCCGCCAGCATTGCGGTGGCGCGGTAAATTTAATTTCAAATGCCCACGTTTTCATACCGCGCGTTGCAGACCGACGGCAAAATTGCCGAGGGTGTGCTGGATGCCGCCGGCCGCCCGGATGCGCTGCGGCAGATTGAAACGCTCGGCTTGCGCCCGATGAACGTGTCGGAAAAAAGTTCGGCGGCGGCGAAAAAATTTCCGGCGCCGCCATCGTCCCTCGGAAATGTTTCCTTCAAGTTCGCGGCGAAAAAAGTTTCGGCGAAGGAACTGGAAAATTTCACGCGGCTGCTTTCGAGTTTGCTCGCGGCGGGCGTGCCGTTGAGCCGCGCGCTGGTGATTCTGCAGAAGGAAGCCTCTTCAACCGCGTCCAAGGCCCAGTGGAAGGAAGTTCACGACCTCGTCGTGGACGGCCTGTCGCTGGCGGACGCGATGGCGAAATCGCCGGAAACTTTTCCGCGCGTTTATATCGCGATGGTCGAAGCCGGCGAGGCGGGCGGATTTCTCGACGTGGTGTTGGCGCAGATCGCGGAATTTCAATCGCGCGAAAAGGAGCTTAAATCAAAAGTGATGACGGCGATGCTGTATCCTTGCATCCTGCTGGTGCTGGCGCTGGGCGTGTTGACGGTGCTGCTCACTTTTTTCATCCCGAAATTCCAGAACATCTTCAACAACCTCCACGGCTCATTGCCGCTCATCACGCAAATCATCATCGGCGCGAGCCATCTGGTGCGCTCGTATGGATTGCTGGTCGCGGCGGGATTGGCCGGCATCGGATTTCTGGTGCGGACGTGGTTCGTCTCTGAAAAAGGCAAGCGCACCTGGGAAGGGCTGGTTTTGAAAACGCCGCTCGTCGGCCCGCTCATCGCGCAATTCGCGATGGCGCGTTTCTGCCGGATGCTCGGCACGCTGATCGGCGCGGGCGTGCCACTGGTGCACGGCCTGAACGTCGCACGCCGCTCGATTGGCAATCAGATTCTCGTGGACGCCGTCGCCCATTCCATTGAACGCGTGCAACAAGGCGGACGCCTCGGTCAAAGTCTGGCGGACTGCAAAAATCTTTTCCCGGGTTCCGTCCTCGAAATGATTTCCGTCGCGGAAGAAAGCGGCAAACTCGATGTCGAACTGGTGCGCATCGCCGTCGTCACCGAAACCGATCTGGATCGCAACCTCAAGACTGCCGTGGCGTTCGCCGAACCGCTGATGTTGTTTTTTATTGCGGGCTTCATCGGCATCATTTTCATCGGCATGTTGCTGCCGGTGCTTACCATGAGCGAATACATCAAATGAAATCCAATGTTTTATGAAAATCGAAACCAATAAAAACACAGTTCAAAAAACAAAATCGCAGCGTGCCTTCACGCTTGTGGAAATGATGCTGGTGGTCGCCATCATCGGCATTCTCGCAGCGCTGGTCATCCCGAAAATTGCTGGAAATTCCGAACGCGCACGCGTCACGGCGGCGATGGCGGACATCAATGGCGGCATCAAATCCGCGCTTGGCCAGTATGAAGTGGACAACGGGTTTTATCCGCGCAGCCTGCAGGATTTGATCGCACCGCCGGGCAACGCGAAGAACTGGCACGGACCTTATTTTGACCCGCCCAAGCTGCCGCTTGATCCGTGGGGCAATCCCTACATTTATTATTATCCGGGCAAACACAACCAGGGTTCCTACGACCTGCTATCAGCCGGGCCCGACGGCAAGGAAGGAACAGACGATGACGTTGTCAATTGGACAAAATGATTTTCGCCGTCGCGCTTTCACGTTGATCGAGTTGATCCTTGTGCTGGCGCTGCTGGTGATCATCACGTCCATCGCGGTGCCGGCAATGTCGAAATTCATCCGGGGCCGCGCGTTGGGTTCCGAGGCGCGGCGGCTGATGGCGCTGATGCACGCGGCGCAGAGCCGCGCGGTTTCCGAAGGCGCGCCAATGATGCTGTGGATTGACGAAAAGGGCGACGCTTACGGGCTGTCCGCCGAAACAAGCGGCCGGAACGGCGATGCGAAGGCCGAGGATTTGTCGGTGGACTCAACGTTGCAGATTTCGGTGTTGAACGTCGGGACGGGCGCGCAGACAACATTCAACAGTCTGCCGGCAATAAGATTTTTGCCGGACGGCACGGTAGACGAGAACAGCCCGCAGACGCTGGAACTGGCGGATTCCGCCGGAGCCGCGTCATGGCTGGTCGAAACGCGCAGCCGCACGGGTTATGAAATTAGCGACACCGGGAAGTAAAAATTGCGCGGCGTTCACGCTGGCCGAGGTGATGGCGGCAATGCTGTTCCTGGCCGTCGTCATCCCGGTGGCGGTGGAAGTGCTGCACGTCGCGAGCCTCGCGGGCGAGGTCGCCGCACGGAAAAGCGAGGCGGCGCGCGTGGCCGACCGGGTTTTGAACGAGAGCCTGGTGACGACGAACTGGAGCGACGGCCTGCAGAGCGGCACCGTCACGGAAGGCACGCTGGATTTCCAGTGGAAACTGACGAGCCAGAACTGGCCGCAGGATTCGATGCAGTTGCTGACGGCGGAAGTGACGTTTTCCGCGCAGGGAAAAGATTATTCGGTGAAGTTGAGCACGCTGGCAAATGCGCAGACGCAGCAGCCGACAACGATGAATTCGCAACCGTGAAAATTGGAACGAACAACCAAAAAGCATTCACGCTGGTCGAGATGATTCTCGCCATCGGCGTCGCGGCGCTGGTTTTGATCGCCGTGAACGCCGTGCTGTTCTCCGCATTGCACCTGCGCGACGCGACGGTGGACATAGTGGACGCCGAGTCGCCGGTGGATGCAGCGGCGACATTTTTGAAGCGCGATCTTCAATGCTGTGTTACGCCGACCAACGGCACGAGCAAGGTTTTGTCCGGTGATTTCCGCGTCGGAAACATCACCAGCGCCGGCGTCAGCGATCCGGTGGCGATTGAAATGTTCACCGCGACCGGCGCGTTGAGCGACAGCCAGCCGTGGAGCGACATCCAGCGCGTGACTTATGAACTGAAAAATTCCACCGACCCGTCCGCACCAGGAAAAGATTTATATCGCAGCGTTTTGAGGAACCTGCTGTCGGTTTCAACGCCAAGCGTGGATGACCAGCTCATGTTGAGCGGCGTCACGAGCGTGAAATTTTCCTGCTACGACGGCGCGCAATGGAACGACACCTGGGACACCACAAGCGCAACCGCGGTGAACACCAACCTGCCGCTGGCCGTACGCGTGAACATTCAGATGGCCGGCAATCCGAACGCGCAGCCGGTTGAAATTGTCGTGCCGATTGATTCAGTGTCACGCACGAACACCGTGCTCACAACGACGACAGGAAGTTGAAAATGAGATTGCAAAATCCAGAAATGCGGATCGGTGGCCGGCGCGAAGATGCGTCCGTCCTCATCATCGTGCTGTGGATTTGCATCGGCCTCGTCAGCATCGCGCTGTATTTTGCGAACTCGATGACCTACGAACTGCGCGCGGCGGACAACCGCGTGAGCGGCCTTACCGCCGACCAGGCCATCGAAGGTGCGGCGCGTTACGTCGGTTATTTTCTTGCAAACTATGCGACGAACGGCGTGTTTCCGACCAACGTACAGTTCACCTGCGAAAATGTTGCCATTGGCAGCGCGCATTATTGGATCATCGGACGCGATCCGTCCGGCGAAAGTTCCACCGAACCGTATTTCGGGCTGATTGACGAAGGTTCGAAATTAAATCTAAATACGGCCAACACCAACACGCTTTCTTATCTGCCGAACATGACGATGGATTTTGCGCAGGCCATCATGGACTGGCGCGGCACGAACGGCACTGTCTCGCTGGATTATGCCTCACTCGGCTATCTGCCAAAAAACGCGCCGTTCGAATCCGTGGACGAACTGCGGCTCGTTTACGGCGCGGACGTCAATCTGCTTGCTGGCGATGACCTCAATCGCAACGGTGTGCTCGACACGAATGAAAAAGATACGACCGGCACGGGCGAATTAAATTCCGGCCTGTTTGAATACGTCACCGTCTATACGCGCGAACCGAATTTTCATTCCGACGGCACGACATTGACGAACGTGAACACCACATCAACCACCGGTTTAAGTTCTCTGTTCCAGAACGACGGCGTGAGCGGCGCGGCCAGCATCGCAAGCCTCGTCCACAACAGCATCCATCCGACGGCGACCACCACCACGCCCTCCACCGGCATCCTTGATTTTGCGATGCGCTGCAAAAGCGCCGGCATGAGTTCATCCGATTTTGCAAAGATTTACGATGACGTGACGACCAGCACCAACACCTATTTGCGCGGGCGCGTGAATGTCAACACCGCGAACGCCGATGTGCTGACGGCGTTGTTCATGGGATTGAACAACGGGAACGAACAGACTGCCGCCGGCGACGCGCAGACGCTCATCAACTATCGCCAGCAAAATCCCAACAACCTCAATTCCATCGCGTGGGTGATTGACGCGCTGGGCACCGGCAACTCGACGCTGACCACTCTCCGCAACGGTGATTACATCACGACGAAAAGTTTTCAATTCACCGCCGACGTCGCGGCGGTCGGTCCCTTCGGGCGCGGCTACCGGCGCGTGAAATTCATCTTTGACATCAGCGACGGCACGCCGAAAATCTTATACCGCCAGGACTTGAGCCGGCTCGGCTGGGCGCTTGGAGAAAAAGCCCGGCAAACTTTGCTCGCCCAAAACACGCAATGAAACCAGATTTCAAATTTAATTTTAAATGGCGCAAAAAGCTGACGGCGCTGCTCGGCCTCACGCTGGACGGCAGCAGGCTCGACGGCGTCGTGCTGCGGCGCACGAACGGCGCGCTGCAGGTGCTGCAAAAATTTTCCGGGCAGCTCACGCTCGATCCGCTGACCGCCGCGCCGGAACTGGTCGGGCGCGAAATCCGAAATCATCTCGACGCAGCGGGCGTGCGCGAACGCAACTGTGTTGTCGGCGTGCCACTGAAATGGGTTTTGACGGCTCAAACGGAACTGCCGCCGTTACCGGAGGCCGACATGGCGAGTTTGTTGCAGATGGAGGCCGAGCGCGGATTTCATTCCGACGTGATGGCGTTGCAGATTGCCAATTCGCGCAGTCCGCTGGCAACGGACAAAAAATTTGTACTGCTCGCGGGCATACCAAACACACACATCGGCGCACTGGAACAGGTTTTGGCGGCGGCCAAATTGAAGCCCGTCAGTTTTGCGCTCGGAATTTCTGCGCTGCAATTTTCCGGCGATGAAAAATCCGGCGGCGTGCTGGCGCTGGCGATCGGCGAGCGCAATGTCGGATTGCAAATCACGACTGGCGGCGGTGTGACGGCGTTGCGCGCGCTGGAAGGCGCGATTGAAAATGAAACGGGCCGCCGCACGTTGCTCGCGGATGTGGTCACGCGCGAGGCTCGCGTCACGCTCGGCCAGTTGCCCGGTGAACTGCGCGAAGCTGTGAAACGCATCCGCATTTTTGGCCCGCGCGAACTCGCGCAGCAGCTTGCGGACGAGATGGAACTGCGCTTCGAGCCGATGGGTTTGAAGGTTGAAACAATTTCGGCATACGCGCCAAACGAATTTGGCGTGGCGCTGCCGCCGGAAGCGTCACCATCGCCGGCGTTCAGCCTCGCAGCGGGATTTTTGACAGCGCAGAAACCCGCGTTTGAATTTCTGCCGCCGAAGCCGACGGTCATCGAGCAGTTCATCACGAAGTATTCATCAGGGCGTTTGCGGACGACGGGCGCAGTTGCGGCAGGCATCGCGGTGATTATCCTGGGATTATTTTTAATCCAGCAGATTCAATTGTGGCGGTTGCGTTTGCAGTGGTCGCATATGCAGGCAAAGGTCACGGATCTGCAAAACATCCAGGATCAAATCCGGCAGGATCGTCCGTGGTATGACGACTCGTTCCGTAGCCTGGCGATTTTGCGGCAACTGACGCTGGCGTTTCCCGAGGACGGCACGGTGACGGCGAAGACGATAGAGATCCACGACAACGACGGCACGGTGAATTGTTCGGGCACGGCGAGCGACAATCAGGCGTTGCTGGCGATGCAGGCAAAACTGCGCACGATGGCGGGCATCACCGATTTGCATCTGACTCAAGTTCGCGGCAAAGCGCCAATGCAATTCACGTTTGATTTCCAATACGAAGGTGCCGATGAAAATTAAAAGCCGGCAGGATTTTTTGGTGGCGTTGACCATTGTGGCGGCAGGGCTGTTCGCGACGGTGAACTTTATTTTCACGCCACTGGAAGGCTGGTGGTCGGCACGCTCGGCGCAGATCAAGGAATTGCGCGAGAAAGTTCAAGACGGGAAAATGATGCTTTCGCGCGAGGCGAGTATCCGTAGTGATTGGAATGGCAAACGCGCGAACGCGCTGCCGGCGAACACATCGCTGGCGGAACAGCAGGTGCTGAAGGCGTTTGACGGCTGGGCGCGCGACAGCAGCACGGAGCTCACGAGCATGACGCCGCAATGGAAAGACGACTCGACGAATTACATGACGCTTGCCTGCCGCGTGGAGGCATCGGGCAGCCTCGGCACGTTAAGCCGGTTTCTTTACGAGATTGAAAAGGGCCCGATGGCGCTGCGGATTGACACGATTGAGTTGAGCGCACACGACAGTGCCGGACAGCAACTCACACTCGGTCTGGAAGTCAATGGGCTGGCGCTCATGCAACAGGACAAGAAATGAAACTAACGCGTATAAAAATAATTCTGGCGGCGGCGTTCACGCTGGCGAACGGATTTTTTGCCGCCGCGCAATCGAACGGCGTGCCAGGCGACACGGATTACGCGAAATTCAGCCAGTTCATCACGGAACGGAACATTTTTGACCCGAACCGTTATCCGCGCACGCGGACGACAGGCTACCGGCCGCGCACACAGCCGCGCGCACACACGGCAGGTGCGCCGGAGTTCACGCTGGTTGGCACGATGAGTTATCAAAAAGGGTTGTTCGTGTTCTTTGACGGGAACAATTCCGATTTGAAAAAAACCCTCGCGGTCGGCGGCAGCATCGCGGGTTACACGGTGGAGGAGATCGCGCCAACTTCCGTGAAGCTGCTGGGCGCGGACAAGAAGGAAATTGAAATGAAACTCGGCAACCAGATGCGGCAGGAAGGCGGCAACTGGCAGTTGACCGGCCAAAGCGAATTGCCCGCAGATCCGGTGGCGACGGAAACGCCGGCAGCGATGGATTCACCAACGAGCGCTTCTTCCAGCCTCAATGGAAACGATGTTTTGAAACGGCTCATGCAACAACGTCAACAGGAATTAAAATGAAAAAATCAATCTTCACCCTCATCGTGCTGGGCGTCGCCGCGCTGCTCTTTTCAGCAGCGGCGCAGACGACGCCAGTTCCGCAGGACGATAATAACACGAACGCGATGCCGGACCAGCCCGTGCCACCGCCCGAAATGGACAACGGCAACGGCGGCACGCCGGACACGGGCAACGTGACGCCGGACATGGGCGGCGACCAGCAGTCCGATCAATCCGTAACGCCGGAAAACACCACCACGACCCCGGCGGCGATTCTGCCTTCGCAGGCGATAGGTGCCGGCAATGAGACGGTGCGACCGTCGTTCGCGCCGCCGGAACAGGCGGGGACGAATTCAAACGAGCTGCGCCTGAATTTCCGCAACGCGCCGCTGGACGAGGTGTTGAGTTATTTGAGCGACGCGGCGGGTTTCATTATTGTGCTGGACACGCAGGTGCGTGGCAACGTGAACGTCATCAGCAGCCATTCCATGACCAAGGATGAGGCGGTGGATTTGCTGAACTCGGTGTTGAACCAGAATGGTTACGCGGCAATCCGCGACGGGCGGACGCTGACGATTATGAAAAAGACCGACGCGATGAAAAGTGACATTCCGGTGAAGGTGAGCAACGACCCTGACGCCATCCCGAAGAATGACGAAATTGTGACGCAGATTATCCCGATCCGGTTCGTGGACGCGGGCGACCTGGTGAAGGATATGTCGTCGTTTGTTTCACCGCAGGCAACGGTGGTGGCGAATGACGCGGGCAACTCCATTGTCATCACGGATACGCAGTCGAACATCCGGCATCTGGTCGAGATCATCAAGGCAATTGACAGCAGCGCGGAAGCGGAGACGGAAATCCGCGTTTTCCGCCTGCAATACGCCAGCCCGACGGATGTGGCGACGGAACTCGGCAGCATTTTTCCGAGCGGCACTTCGGGCAGCAACACGCAGGCACCCATCCGTTTTGGTGGTGGCGGAGGAGGCGGTTTTGGCCGTTTCGCCGGATTGTTCGGTGGCGGCGGCGGTGGCGGCGGTGGCGGTGGTGCACAAAACAGCAGCGGCAGTTCAAATGACCGCATCAAAAAGGCGACGCAAGTGACGGCGGTGGCGGATTCGCGCATTCAGGCGGTCATTGTGACGGCACCGAAGGATTTGATGGAAGAGATTGCGGGCATGATGAGGGATTTGGACGTGCCTTCGGACCGTGACCAGAATGTTTCTGTTATCCAGCTGCAAAACGGCGATCCGCAGCAGGTGGTGCAGGTGCTGCAAAATATGTTCCAGAGCAGCAGCACGTCGCGCAGCGGCACCAGTTCTTCGCAGAGCAGCACCAGCGCGTTCCAAACACGCGCTCAAAACACCGCGACCCAAATGGGATCGGGCACCACCACCACAACCGGAACCGGCAGCAGTTCTGGCAGCGGCGGCGGCAGCACCGGCGGACGGCAGTACTAAAACAAGAAAATTTTTCAATGAAAAGGCAAATTATGAAAACAAACTGTTTCCAAAAACTTCCCGGCGGGGTTCTGATTTTTCTCTTGTGCGCCGCGATGGCAGTTCACGGCCAGCAGCGCACGGGCGGCGGTGGTGGCGGCGGGTTTGGCGGGTTTGGTGGATTCGGCGGGTTTGGCGGCCTTGGTGGCGGGTTTAACAACGCAAATCGCGGTGCCACGACCAGTGGCGGCCAATATAACAACAACGGCACGGTGGGCAGCGCAACCATTTCCGTGGATCCGGTGACGCATAACATCCTTGTCATCGCCGACAAGGAAACCACCGAGCAAATCCGCCAGGTCATCGCCAGTCTCGATGCGCCCGAATCGCAGGTGCTCATCAAGGCCGTCTTCCTCGAAGTGGAAGACAGCAAAGCGTCCGCCATCGGTGTCCAAGGCAGCTACACCGGTGCCAATGGCACCTTTTCGCAAGTCACCGGCTTTTTGACCAATGCTTACACTACTCAACCCGTTACCACTGTCGGAACTGGTGGAACAACTACTACTCCAACCCTCATCCCTACAGTTGTCCCAATCAACCAGTCGTTTAATGTGGGGCAAAACTATAATTTGCCCCAGTCTCTGGCGGGAGCGGCCGGGAATGGCGGGGTATATCAAATCATAGGCAGCGATTTCACGGCGACGCTCCAGGCCATCGCCACCGCCGGCAAGTCGCAGGTGCTGTCGCGCCCGTCCATTCTCGCGCGCGACGGCCAGATGGCGGAGATTGTCGTCGGCCAGAGCATCTATCTGCCCAGCAGCGTCAGTTTAAGTGCTGTTGGCGGCAGCGGCACCACCGTTCCAAGCATCAACGGAAGCTATCAGAACGTCGGCATCCAACTGGACGTCACGCCGTTCATCGGGGCGAATAATCTGGTGCAAATGATCCTCGAACCCCAAATCACGTCCATTGACACCTCGACGCCCGGCCAGGTGATTGAAGGCGCCAGCCTGTTCACATCCGCCGTGTATGCGCCCAATCTCGACAAACGTTCCGCCAACACCGTGGTCGTGACGCCAGACGGCCAGACCGTCGTCATCGGCGGCCTCATTTCCAACGACAAGTCCTCCGCCGAGAGCAAGGTGCCGATTCTGGGCGACATTCCGCTGCTCGGACAGCTTTTCAAGTTCACCAGCAAGGCGAATGCGAAGGACGAGTTGCTGATGTTCATCACACCGCACATTGTCCAGATGCCGTCGCAGCTCGCCGCGTTGACCGCGAGAGAGACCGGCCAGGCACCGATGATCACCGATACCAATTCGATTTCGGAGCAGGAGCTGGATCGTTTTCTCGATCGCGTGCCAGTGAAGAAAAATTAACGGGATGAAGTTGAATTTTCCGTCACCCGGTGCCTAACTGAAACTGCCGCATGGAATTAAAACGCAGCAGCACTTTGATTTATGGACTCCTCCTCGGAGCGTGGGTGCTGGTCGTCGGCTGGCAGGTCGAGGAGCACGTCCACGTCCGCGAGGCCGCCAAGACCGGCTTGCGGAAACGTTCCGAGGCCATCGCCAACACGCTCGGTGCCGTCGTAAGCGGGATGCAATTTCGCGGCGCGGTTTTCAAAAAAAATTTAGAACCAGTCCTGCGCGAACTCGTCGCCGGCGACACGAACGGTGGGGAATCGGGCGAGGTGATTTCCATCGCGCTCCTGAACGCCGCCGGTGAATCGGTCGCCTCCGCCGGCAGGCCGGTTGACCTGGAGCAAAAAGATATTCTTCAGGTTGGCGAGCATTGGGGTTTGCGGAGCATGACCCGGGTTTATTCGGTTGAAGGCGCTTTCCTGAACACGGAGGGCAATACCAACTCGCAGGCACCGCTGATTTTGGAACCGCGCACCAACACGTTTCGCGGCGACGAAAGAAATTTTCCGCGGCGCGATCCCCAGCCCGACCAGACGGGAACGTCGAACGTGTTGAGCGCCGCCACAACCGCCACTTTGAATACAAACGCGGTTGCCGCCGGTCAGGGCGGGCCGCGGCCGCGCCGTCCGTTCTGGGCGCGCGATCTCGACGACAAGCAATATCAGGACATGGTGGCCAGCCGGGAATTGCACGGCTTGGTGCTCACGCTTTCTACAGAATCGTTGCAGGCGATCGCCGGCCACGACCTCTGGCTGCGATTCATCATCTTCTTCTTTGCGGGAATTTCCGCCGCTGGCGTCGGGCTGGCCTTGCGCAACGTTTCCAAGACGGCCGAACTGCAAATCCGCCTGGTCCGCGCGAGCGAGTTGAATACGCATCTCAAGGAAATGAACCTCGCCGCCGCCGGCCTCGCGCACGAGACGCGCAACCCCCTCAACATCATCCGCGGCCAGGCCCAGATGCTTTCGAGTGTGCCCGACGCCACACCCGAAGTCCGCGCCCAGTCCAAAATCATCGTGGACGAGACCGACAAGGTCACCGCGCAACTCACCGAGTTCATCAACTACTCGCGCCCACGCGAAATCCGCCGCACGAAAATCGCACTCACCGCCGCCGTCAGCGAAATCGTCCGCACCTTGAATTTTGACATCGAGGAAAAGAAACTCCGCGTGGAAACCGGCGGCGACCCGCTCGCCATCGAAGCCGACGACCAGCTCCTGCGACAGTTGCTGTTCAATCTGCTCATCAATGCCATTCAAGCCGTAGGCGAAGGGGGACAGATAAAAATTGAAGTGCGCCGCGCGAACGCCACGGAAGCGACGCTTGAAATCCGTGATGATGGCCACGGCGTGACGCCCGAAAACCGCGCGGAGATTTTCAAACCCTATTTCACCACGAACCAGAAAGGCACCGGCCTCGGCCTCGCCGTCGTCTCGCAGATCGTCCTCGCGCACGGCTGGGAAATCCAATGCCTCGGCAACGAACCAAAAGGCGCTCTGTTCCGAATCACTCACTTGAAATTGGCCGCCTGATTAGGATAGCTTGGGTTCGTGCCGCCTGAAATTCGCAAACCCCATTCTGAAATGCCGCGCATTCTGATTGTTGATGACGATCCGGGACAGCGCAGTTTGCTGGATTCATTTTTGCGCAGCCAGGGATTTGAAACCGTCGTGGTGGATTCCGGCGAGCGGGCGTTGGAAACGCTTCGCGCCGGAAAATTCGACATGATGATTTCCGACGTGCGAATGCCTGGACTCACCGGATTGGAAACGTTGCGGCGCGCGCGCAAGGAACATGCCGCGCTTCCCGTTTTGCTCGTCACTGCATTCACGGACGTTCGTGATGTCGTTGCCGCGATGCGCGATGGCGCGGTGAATTATCTGGCCAAGCCAATTGATTTGGATGAATTGCTGGCTTCCGTTCGTCAAGCCATTGGGATTTCAAAATCTGTTCCGTTGCGCTACGAAGAAAAACAGCTGCCGGATTTTGTCGTCGCGTGCAGTCCGCTGATGCAGGCCGTGTTTCGCGATGCTTCGCTGATTTCGCCGTCGGAAACGCGCGTGCTTATCACGGGCGAAAGCGGCGTCGGCAAGGAGATTCTGGCCGATGTCATTCACGCATGGAGTTCGCGCGCGGCGGGGCCGATGATCAAAGTCAATTGCGCGGCCATCCCCGAAACGCTTTTGGAAAGCGAACTGTTCGGCCACGAAAAAGGCGCGTTCACCGGCGCCCGCGCCCAGCGCATCGGACGTTTTGAAGAGGCGAACAACGGCACGATTTTTCTGGACGAAATCGCCGAGATGTCGCCGGCGCTTCAAGCCAAATTATTGCGTGTGACGCAGGACGGCCATTTTCAGCGAGTCGGCTCGAACCGCGAAATCCGGACGAACACGCGCATTCTGGCTGCGAGCAATCGCAATCTGGAAGATGAAATCAAGAACGGCCGCTTCCGCGAAGATTTGTTTTACCGGTTGAGTGTGATCGAACTCAACATTCCGCCGTTGCGTGAGCGGCGCGAGGATATTTTGCCGCTGGCAGCCCGGTTCATCGAGGAATTTGCCAAAGGCCGCGCGCGCTTTTCGGACACGGTTTCCGCCTCCTTGAAAAATTATTTATGGCCGGGCAACGTGCGCGAGTTGCGCAACGCGATGGAGCGGGCGGCTTTGCTTTCCCACAGCGAATTCCTTTTGCCGGAACATCTGCCCACGCGCGTGCGTGCCGCCGCCGGACAATCTTCAACCCCAGCACCGGCTGACTTGGAGCGGCTCGATGAAATTGAACGGCAGGCCATCCTGCACACGTTGCGCCAGCACGGCTTCAATCGCACGGAAACCGCCAGGATGCTCGGCATCAGTCGGCGTGCGCTAATTTACAAACTCCAAAAATGGCGGGAATTAGGATACAGCGTGGAATAGAAGCCGCAGACAGCCCGTCACGAACGCCACCGCTATTTCGCCTTGCTTCGATGCGGTCTTGGCAAAAGAACAGGAACGCGTATTGTGTTCAAGATTTGTGCTCCCGTAGCTCAAATGGATAGAGCTGCGGATTTCTAATCCGCCTATCCCGGTTCGATTCCGGGCGGGAGCGCCAGTCATTTTCACCATGCTGAAATTGGAAAATCTTGCGGAACTTTTGGAAAAAAATCATGCCGCCGCGTCCGCGCGCGTGCAGGAATTTTCCATCGGCGGGAAAAAATTTAATTTCAACTCGCAGCCCGCCGTCATGGGCGTCGTCAATCTTTCACCGGATTCGTGGTATCGCGAAAGCGTCTGCCTGTCGGGGGAGTCGGCGGTTCGACGCGGAAAAATTCTGTCGGCACAAGGCGCGGACATCGTGGACGTTGGCGCGGAATCCACGCTCAACCACGCCGAGCGCACAAACGCCGAAACACAAAATTCAAAGTTGCTCCCCGTCATCAAAAAATTGTGCGCTGAAAAAATTCTGGTCTCGGTCGAAACCTATTCGCCTAAAATCACGCGCGCAGCACTCGAAGCCGGAGCGAATGTTTTGAATCTCACGGGAACTGCGGCTTCAAGGGAAATTTTCAAAATGGTTGCTGCACACCATGCCGCCGTGATTATTTGTTTCGTTCAGGGCAAAAACGTCCGCGAAGTCGGCGATTTTGATTTCAGCGCCGACCCGGTTGAAATGATGCGCGATTATTTTTTGCGCCGGATTGAAATCGCGCAGCACAACGGCGTGGAAAAAATCCTTGTAGACCCCGGCCTCGGCTTTTATTACCGCAATTTACAGGACAGCGGGTTGCGCGTCCGCCATCAAATGAACATATTCCTGAATACGTTCCGACTGCGCGAACTGGGTTTTCCCGTCTGCCACGCGCTGCCACACGCGTTTGAATTGTTCAAGGACGAAGTCCGCTGCGCCGAGCCGTTCTTCGCGGTGCTGGCCGCGCTGGGTAAAACCGATTTGTTCCGCACGCACGAGGTTCCGCGCATCAAGGCCGTGCTCGAAACAATGAAAGTGTTTTAATCCGCAGATCACACAGATTGGCGCAGAAAGTTTATTGGCGGCGGCAAAGAAAAACGCCCTCCTCTTCCGACTTCGCAATCCACTCGCCGAGAACCTCCAGCCCATGCCTTGCGAGAACTTTACGGACGAGCGCCGGTGTGTAGCGATACGAGAAAAAAATTCGGATGGATTCGCCGCGACGAAATTCAAATTTCTCTGATTCAACTTCAACACGACAGGCGCGAGCGATATGAAACCGCGCCGCAATCCGCTTTAAAGCGCCGGCGCCTTCTTCAATTTTGAAACTCAATCTGCCGTTGCCGCGTTCCACACCAAGGTCGATCAGAAAAGTCATCAGCCAGTCACGCGTGGCGATATTGTCGTATTGCGGCAAAACTTTTTTTACTCCGCCGGCATAATTTTTTCCGGGCGCGAGATTGGCGCTAAATAATAAAAAATCCTTCGGGCGGATCAGCGCCGCGAGCTTTGGCAAAATTTCCTGCGGCTCGAAGTTCGGAATCATGCCAAAAAAAGTGACAAGTGACGGGTGACGGGTGGCGAGCGCGGCGGGCAAATCGTCCGCCGTTGCCATATCGCAGACGAAGGGAAAACAATTTTTTTCCGGCGAAATCGTGAGCGCAGTCTGGCGCGCGGTCAAAACCATCGCGGTGCTAACATCGCAGGGCGTGTAGAAAATTTCCCGGCCGCGAGCTTTTAGCAATTTCATCAAGCGCGTGTCTTTTTGTCCGCCGCCGCAGCCGAGCCCGATGACATGAACACGCGGCGATTTTATTCTTTCAGCCGCCGCTGCAAAACTTCTTTCATAAATGGCCTGACAATCCTTGTCGTTGCGCGACGGGGAATAGCTCTGATGCAGCGCGAGCCATTTTTGCGTTTGCTTGACGCTGTCGTAGTGAAATTTATGGTTTATTTTTCGCGTGCGGAGCGATTTGATCAAATCGCGCCGGACGTTCCCGGGAAACTGGCTTTCGTGAATTGAGATTTTCGCCGTTTTCACTTTTGCGGGAAAATCTGGTAGAGCAAAAGATAAACAATCACACCGGTCACGGAAACATACATCCACAGCGGCCAGGTCCAGCGTGCGATTTTCTTGTGAAGTTCAAAGCGTTCCTTTTTTGCACGCCAGAGCGTGATCAAAATCAACGGCACGATGACGACGGCGAGAATTGTGTGTGTGAGCAAAATCATCAGATAAATCGGGCGAAACCATTTCGGCTCCAAAAATTGCGTTGGCCCGATGTGCAGCACCCGATAGCGGTAGCCGTGGTAAATGACGTAACAAGTCAAAAAAAGAATTGAAGTAACAAACGCCGAAATCATGCAGTTGCGGTGCGCGATTTTATTTCTGCGCCTGATGAAAATGAACCCGAACGTGAGAAAAATCGCGCTCAAGCCGTTGAGCGAGGCGTTGACGGCGGGCAAATCGTAAATGCTCATCGTTCGTGTTCGAGTCGTTGCATGGTTTCAAGGACGCGCGGCTGGACGGTGTTGGTCCAGTCAACGCCTTCGCCGCCGGTTTCAAAGATGCCGCGCAGTTGCGTGCGCTTGTCTACGACGACAAAAATCGTGGTGTGGATGAACAAATCCGCCGGATTTTTCTGGTCTTCGAGTTTCACGGGAACGGCGCTCAATTTCAAACTGCCGCTGGCGAGCGCGGCGATTTCTGTCTTCGTTCCGGTCAGAAATGTCCAGCGGTTGAAATCCGCGTTGAAGCGTTCGCCATATCTTTTCATCGCGGGCGGCGCGTCGTAGTCGGGATCGGTCGTAAGGGTCACCAGTTTCGCGTTGCTGTTTTGCGGCAGCAAATCTTGCAGCGATTTCATCTGCGCCGTCATGCGTGGACACGGCCCGGCGCAGCGCGTGAAAATAATGTCGGCGACCCAGACGTGATTGCTCAAGTCGGCGAGCGTGGTAGCTTGACCATTTTGATTCGTCAGCGTGAAGTCCGCGATCTGGCCGAGGGCAGGCAAGGTGTTTTGCCGGGAGTGTTCCATTTTCGTCAACGCAACAATGTAGGCGAGGCCGAGCAGTCCGAAGGCGAGGCTCATACCGAGCCAGACGATTCGCGGGAATTGTTTGGGAGGTTCAGCCATGCCCGCGAATTGGTTGCGCGCGCGTCGGCGCGGAAAATTTATTCAAAGCTTGTGGCCACGCCGCTCTTGGATTTCAGCCATTTGTCAAAGTCCGCCTGGGTTTGGACGACCAGAAATCCGCCGGTCATACTGGCGTGGCCGTTGCCGCAAAGCTGCGCGCAGTTGATTTGGTAACGGCCAACTTGCACAGGCTTGAACCAGACGGGAATGCGCAGGCCGGGAATTGCATCCTGGCAGACGCGCATGGCGATGATTTTCAACGAATGAATCACGTCCTTGGAACTCAAATAAATAATGACGGGCTTGTTGACAGGAACGTGGATTTCGTTCAGTACTTGAATGTCGTCCTTGCCGTTCGCGTCCGCCGGATCAACGCCGAATACATTATCGGCGGTGACGAATTTCATGTCCTGCCTGCCGAACACGCCATCGGGACCGGCGTAGCGGGCGTTCCAAGCAAATTGCTGCGCGACAACCTGAATGACGGTGGAATCTTTCGCCGCCGGAAATTTGTCCACGGCCTTCGCCCACAACGGCACGGCTATGAAAATCAACAGCACAGCCTCGACGGCGGCGACGGCGAGTTCGATATAACTGGAAGCATGGTTGCGGACGCCAACGTAATCGGCCTTCGGGTTGCGCGAACTGCGAAAGCGGTTCACCGCGTAGAAAAAATAAATGATCCAGCCGACGAACAGCGCGATCATCAGCCAGTGGACGTAAATGATCAGGTTGTCAACGTCCTGGCCGTTTTCAGAAGCGAGCGGCGGCAGACCGAGGATATATTTGCCAAACCATTGATTCATACTTCAACCTCGGTCGGATTTTTGGGCGCGGGATTGTTCGTCATCGCCGCTTCCTTGCGGACGATGTAGACGAAAAATCCGGCGATGGTCGCCAGCACGGTGACGATGACGCCCATCAATGTAAAAATGCCCCAGTTCATGCCGCTGGCCAGCGGCGAATCGGATTTGCCGTAGCACGCGGCGCACGCGAGCAGCGGCAACGGCGCGAAACCCGCCAGTGCGGCAGCGGCAACTAAAATTGTTTTCAAAAATTTATGGAATAATTTCACAGATAACTGATTTTTTTTAGTTTCTTCAAAAAATAAACGCCGTAGATGATGACCAGAATTCCGGCGGCGACGGCAATCCCGCCGAAAACCGGGCTGCCCGACGCGAACGCCCACACCGCGCAGCCGAACGACAGCGCGGTGAGCAGCGTCACAAAAATAAGATGGAAGGCTTTCAGCGACATTTTAGTGCATCTGGGTGCCGGTCGGAAAATCGTGCATCGCGTAAATTGTCAGCGCGAACAGCCCGGCGACGAAAAACACGGTGAAACTGAGCACGGTGTAGATCATTTTTTTTTCGGACAGCAAGTGCATGAGAAATCCGGCCACAACGAAGGCGTTGACGCAGGCGATGGCGAGAATCATGACTACTTTCGCCGGCCAGCCGAAATGTGGCAGAAACGATGCATAAATCATCATCGCCGTCGTGCAGACGACGGCGATGAAAACATAGACACAGCGCCGGAGATAGGTTTTGAAATCAACTGGATGTGATTCGCTCATAAATTCATCACGTCAAATATAAGACCGGGAACAAAAATATCCAGACCAAGTCTACAAAATGCCAGAACAAGCCGGAAACCTCAATGCGGTTGGTGAAGCGTTCGGGGTCTTTCTTCCACAGCTTGCTGCCCGGCCCCCAAAGATAGCCGATGACGATGCTGCCGCCGACAATGTGCAGCGCGTGCAGGCCGGTGAGCGTAAAATAAATCGCCAGAAACGTGTTGTGCCACGGGCCGTAGTTTTGCATGGACTTGATCGCCGAGCGCGGAATTTTTATTTCGTCGCGCGGAATGTTTTTCTGCGCGCGCAAATCGTATAAATCTTTTTCGTCGGTCACATAACGGCCTTCAATCGTGACGAAATTCGCGTCGCTGGCGATCATGTGGCCATCGGCGAAACGCCCGTCGGTCAGCTTGATTTCGTAATGAATCCATTTGTCGTGATACTCATACATTTTCACGCATAGGAACGACAGCGCGAGCGCGAGCGTGCAGGCGTGGAAAAATTTGAATTTTCCAAAATGCCCGACTTTGCACGCGACCCACGCGAGCAGCGTCGTGATGGCCGAAAGCGCGAGGATGATCGTGTTGAGCGTGCCGAAGCGGACGTCGAGCCAGCCGTGCGGCCAGTAGCCGTCCACCGCGCCGACGCGCAGCAAAACGTAGGCGGAAAAAAGGCCGCCGAAGAGCATGACTTCCGACGCGAGAAAAAGCCAGATGCCGAGCTTGGCGTTGTAAAGGCCGATGTCAGGCCGGGGCTGGACTGTGTAGGGGATATCCATGAATTGGTTTAGTGCGCGGTTGAAATTTTCGGCGCAGGCAAACCGCCTGGCGGTTCGTTTTGCGGCGTAAAATCAGTCGCGTGGCCGGGCACGCTATATTCGTAGGGACCGCGATAAACCTGCGGTGCGTGGTCAAAATTTCCGTGCGGCGGTGGCGTGGGCGTCTGCCATTCGAGCGTGGTCGCGTCCCATGGATTGTCGTTCTTGATTTTTTCCCCGTGCTTGATGCTCCAAAAAACATTGATGATGAACGGAATTTGCGCGAGGCCCAGGCACAGCGCGCCCCACAAAATCGGCGTGTGCAGCGACATGATGTTCTCGCTCAAGCCGCCGATTACGTCCGCACCCGCGCGGCTGTTGACGGCGGCGGAATAATTCGCGCCGCCATCCGACATGCGCCGCAGCATCCCCGCCATGCCCTGCGCGAACATTGGCATAAAAATGACATTCATGAAAACGAGCGAACCCCAGAAATGCACACGTCCCCAGAATTCATTCATGAACCGCCCGGTCATTTTCGGATACCAATAATAAACTCCGGCGAAGAGCGCGAAAATGGTTCCCGGCGCGACGACATAGTGAAAATGCGCGATGATGTAATAAGTGTCGTGCAGGTGAACGTCGCTGACATTGAAGCCGAGCGGCAAACCGGTCAGCCCGCCGATGCCGAACATCGGCAGAAACGCGAGCGCAAACAGCATCGGCGTGTTGAAGCGAATGGAACCGCCCCAAAGTGACATGAAAAAGCACGTCAAAATAATCACGGACGGAATCGAGATGATCATCGTGGTCGTCTGGAAGAACGTGGAAATTTTTGTGCCCATGCCCGTCAGATACATATGGTGCGCCCACACGATGAAGGACAGAAAACCGACGGCCAAGATCGAATACACGAGTGATTTGTAACCCCAGATCGGTTTGCGCGTGTTGTTGGCGAGGATTTCGCAAACAATGCCCATCGCCGGCAAAATCAAAACATAAACTTCGGGATGGCCGAGAAACCAGAACAAATGCTGCCACAACAGCGGGCTGCCGCCGCCGCTGATGTTCGCGAGTTGGCCGCCAACCGCAAGGCCGGTCGGCAGGAAGAAACTTGTGTGCGCTACGTTGTCCATCAATTGCATGACGGCGGCGGCTTCCAGCGGCGGAAATGCCAGCAGCAAAATGAATGCCGTCACGAATTGCGTCCAGACGAACCACGGCAGACGCATCCACGTCATGCCGAGCGCGCGCAATTGAATTATTGTCGCGATGAAATTTATCGCGCCCATCAGCGACGACGAGATGAGAAAAATCATGCCGACAATCCAGAAAAGTTGTCCGTGCGTCGGAATCGTCGTGGCCAGCGGCGAATACGAAGTCCAGCCCGCCTGCGCCGCGCCGCCGGGAATGAAAAAGCTCACGAGCATGATGAGGCCGCCGATGAAATACGCCTGATAGCTCGCCATGTTGACGCGCGGAAATGTCATGTCCGGCGCGCCGATCATCAGCGGCACGACGTAATTGCCGAACGCCGCGAACGCCAGCGGCACGATGCCCAAAAACACCATGATTGTCCCGTGCATCGCGCCGAAGGAATTGTAAAGGTCGGGCGAAATCACGCCTTTCGCCGCAACCTGGCCGAGAACTTTTTCCAGCAATGGGCCGATGAACGGAACCGGGATTCCCGGATGCGCGATCTGCCAGCGCATCAAAATCATCAGGAAAAATCCGAACAACAGGAAGCACAGCGCCGTCAGGCCATATTGGATGCCGATGATTTTGTGGTCGCTGGAAAAAACGTATTGGCGCAGGAAGCCGATGTCCTCGTGATGGCCATGTTCATCGTGGCCGTGATGGACCTCAGCCTCGCGATACGGCGGAAATTGGTGAACGGTCGTTTCCATATTTTATTTCAGTTTGTCCCAGACCATCAACGCCAGCAGCAACGGCAGATAAATGATGGACGCAAAAAATAATTGCTTCGCGCGCGCCAGCGTGAGTTGCCGCGAAAACTGGATCGCGCACCACAAAAATCCAACGCCCAAAATAATCGCGCCGGCCAGATATGTTGTCCCCGCCATTTTGAAAACGAACGGACACAAACTCACCGCCAGCAGCGCGAGTGTGTTGTTCACTGCTTGCTGCGCCGTGCGCTGACCATCGGGATCAATGCTGGGCAGCATTTTGAAACCGGCCTTGGTGTATTCGTCGCGATACATCCATGCGATGGCGAAAAAATGCGGCAATTGCCAGAAGAACAAAATCGCGAACAACGCCCAGCCTTCACCGCTCAATTCGCCGCGCGCCGCCGTCCAACCCATCAACGGCGGCAATGCGCCGGGAATCGCGCCAATTGCGGTGTTCAGCCAGGTCACGCGCTTTAGCGGCGTATAAATGAAAAGATAACTGACGAGCGTGACCGCGCCGATGACACTTGTGAGCAAATTCACTGCGAGCGCGAGATAAATCAAACCCGCAACTGAAGTGACGCCGCCGAAAATTGCAACCGTGGTCGGTTGCAAACGGCCCGACGGCAGCGGACGATTTTGCGTGCGGCGCATTTTCGCGTCGTGTTCGCGTTCAAGCAATTGGTTCAATGCCGACGCGCCAGCCGCGACCAATGCCGTGGCGGCAAGTGCGTTGATCATCAGCGCAAAATTCATCGCTCCGCGCCAGCCGAGGTAAAACCCGACGAGCGTGGTCAGCAGCACGAGCGTGGTGAGCCGCGCCTTGACCAGATCGGCAAAAACCGCCGTCCAGCTTTTTTCGGCGGGGGCTGCGTTTAAAATTTCTGCGGAGACTTCTTTCATTTCACTTGTTTGCCATCATGGATGTTTGCACGCCAAACACCCCGAACGTCTGCGCGTCGGGCAATGACGCCGTCGAACGGCCAAAACCAATAATGCACCACAGCGCGCCTGTCACGAGCGAAAGCGCGCCGACCATGACGTGCGCTGTTGCGACGTCGGCGGCCTTGTTCGTCCAAATTGTTGCCGCGCCGAGCGCGACCTGCACAAAAATCAACGCCAGCCAGAAAATTGCGAGCTTCGCCAGCGAATCTTCTCCACCAAGCCAGTGCCACGCCCGCCACGCACACACGGCGACCAGAATGAAAATCACGAGCGCGACGACGCGGTGCACCATTTGCAATTTGATTTGAAACGCGGTGATGGGAGCTTCCTCGATCACGGAAATGCGATGGGCGTTGTAGCTTGCGACGGCGGCGGGATTCGTGTCTGGCCAGATTTTTCCGTAAGCGAGCGGAAAATCGGGAATCGAAAGGCCGGCATGCTGATGCCGCATGGTCGCGGCGATGATGAGCTGGATGAAAATCAGAAGCGTCGTCGCCAGCACAAGCGTCCGCAAGCCCCGCGCAACAAAAGTGCTTTTTATGTCGGCGGACAATTCCATCCAAAAACGGCTGGTGAACAACGCGATTGCGCAGACCAGAATGAAAAACAGTTGCGCGATGGCCGCGTGAAAAATACCAAGCGAATTCATGTGTAATTTCACGCGTAACCCGCCAAGAATTCCCTGCGCAATCACGCCGAGAAACGCGGCGATGCCGAGCCAGTGCATCCATTTTCGTGAATCTTTCAGCCAAAGCCAAATTGCAAGAATAGTCGTCATAAAACCGGCGGCGGAAGCGAGCAGCCGATGCGTGTGTTCAAAAAATGCGCCGCCAGTCCAAAACTTGAATGGCAGCGCGAACATGGGATAACCGTAACTTGTCGGCCAATCCGGCACGGACATTCCCGCGCCGTGGCTCGTGACCAGACCGCCGAGGCCGATCAGCAAAAACGTGACGAATGCCGTCAGCACGGCGAACCGGAACAGCCGCGGATTCGTTTTGTTTGGCGCGTTTTTGCTCATCCTAAAAAACAGCCGCCGCGTTTCTGCAAACGCAGCGGTTCCCCCAACTTAAAATTATTTCACCTCAAATGTAAAATTCACCGTCGCATCGGTGTCTTTGATTTCGACTTCCTGCGTTTGCGAGCCGAGTTTGCGGTGCGCAGCTTCCACGGTGTATTTGCCGGGCGGCACGTTTTTGATGACGAATTTTCCGCCCTTGTCGCTCACGCAAAAATACGGGCTGTCCACGACCGTCACCCACGCGAACATCCACGGATGCACGTCGCACTGGAATTTCAGGAACGGCTCCGGCTTCGGGAACGAATACGTCAAGTCCGCGCCGCCGGGCATTTGCACGTTGTTGAATTCCTGGTTGCCGTCCACTGTGGGCTTGCAATGGACATTGTGGACGCAGGCATCGGAATTTTTGACGATGATTTTCTGGCCGGTCTGAACGGCAAGAATCGTCGGCACATAAACGCAGCCTTTTTGATCCAGCACGGCGGGCGGCGCACTGGAGCCGGTGGATTTGCCGGTGACATTCTTGAGCGAAACGACCACATCGGCGAATTCGCCTTTCGCGCCGACAACATAAAAATGCGTGGTGGGCATTTTGGCCGGATCATACATTGCGGCGCAATCCGGACTGGCCTCGGTCATTTTGGGGCCGATATCCGCTTCGGCGGGCGGCGTGCCTTTGAACGTGATGCCGCCGGTGATGTCCGCCGCCTGACCAGCGGAAACAGCGGTCAACGCAACAACCAATAGAAAAACAGCAGAAGTTTTCATACTGTTTCAAAGCCTAGCATTCGTAGCAATGGCGGGCAAGCAATTTGTGAAATTTTTCACAAGCACTCATGCTTGGTCATGCTTGACATTAATATGGAAAAAAATCGGCGACCGGCCGTTCAAAAAGTTTCAGCGATTAAATTCTTCATCACCCGCGCCATTGCCAAAGCCGTCCGTGCCGCTTCGGTTCCACGATTATGTTTTCGGTCGAGGCAACGTTCACGTGCCTGCTGCTCATTTTCCAAAAGCAAAACTTCATGAATGACCGGAATTTCGCGCGCTATTTGAATTTGCATCAGCGCATCGCTGACGGCTTCGCCAATATGCGCCGCGTGCGTCGTCGCGCCGCGCAAAATCACGCCGAGACAAATGATTCCTGAAAGTGATGGCGAACGAACACGCGCGAGTTTTGCGGCCACGACGGGAATTTCGTACGCGCCCGGAACACGCACGACCCGGACTTTTGCGCCCGCGTGTTGCAATTCCGTTTTCGCCGCGCGCAGCATGGCGTCCACATAACGCGCGTTATATTTCGAGGCGACGATGGCGAAGGTGTCGCCACTCATCTTGATTTTTTCCTGCCGGATTTTTTGGAGCATCGCGAAATTATTTTTTTGAATCGTCCACCGGTTTCCATTTGCCGTCGTAAGTCGCGACCACCACGATGTCATCGCCCAAACCGGTGTGGTTTTCTTCTGCCGGCGGCGGCGGAGTTGGCACGGACGGTTTGGCGGGGTCTTCCACGGATTTTTTGGAAATTAAAACGGTGTCCTCGTCGTTGCGGCGCGCGGCTTCCAGGAGCAAAACTTCCCAGCCGTTTTGTACCGTGCGTTGGGGCGGTGCCTTGAAAGGTTTCAATTGAAACTCGCCGCCCTTGAGGGACAGCAACTGGTTGAAGGCTTTTTCGCCGGTCAGCGTGCCCACGGCGGCGTGCGTGATCGCGCCCGCCTCGATGTAAATCTGGCCGAGCGTCTGCTGGTTGCGGATTTCCAGAATCGAGGAATGTCGGCTGTTGCATTCCATCTGGATGACCTCCTGCAAACCAACCTGCCGCAATGCGCCGGTGAAACCTTCGCGATGCGTCCACAACACCAGATCGTTCAGCATGTTGAAAACCACCTTGATTCCCTCGGATGAAACTGGTTTCTCAATGAAAAGTTCCGCGCCGCCGGCCAGACAAGCCGCGCGATTGCTTTCACTGGCCCTGCCGGTCATCACGGCGATTTTCAGACCGGGATAACGCCGGCCGATGATGCCGAGCAACTGGATGCCGTCCACCATCGGAATGCCGATGTCCAGCACGACCAGATCAATTGGACTTTGTTGCAAAATCGCCAGCGCGCGGTCGGCGGACGCAGCAGAATGAATCTCCCACGTCTGGTTCGACAAAACACAACACAGATCGGTGAACGTCTCCAGAAACGCCAGGCTGTCATCCACCAACAGCACCTGATGTTTTTTTCCAGACCCATCGCCGTTTACCACCGGGCTGACCGATTTGGCATCCGCAACCGGCGCGGGACTGGGCGCGGACGGCACAACCGGCGCGGCTTTGGACGAAGTTGCCGTGAGCAGCATTTTGCTGATGAACGCCGCGCCCGAAGCTTCCGTTGGAACGGAAGCTTCCAGCCGCAATTCCACGTCGCCCAAACGCAGCGTCTGGCCCGGTTTCAAAACGCCTTCGATGATTTTTTTATCGCCCACAAAGGTGCCGTTGGTGGACTGCAGATCGCGCACAACCAATTCCTCGCCACGCAGCCGCACTTCACAATGCCGGCCCGACACCGACGTTTCGGCGACCTGGAACATGTTGCCATCGTGGCGACCGATTGTGACCCATTTCTCGCCCAGTTCATGGGACATGGCCGTCAGCGTTTTATTGATGACAACAAGTTTAGGCATGGCACTCAATGAAACAATCGCCGTCCGCCATTGTCAACCGCGACGAAGGCGAATGTGCCGCCATTGGCATAAATTGTCCTTGTTTTGATGGGTTTAAACATCCGGCCTTTCTCAATTTTTGCAATTCTTTGAACAATGGCGGCCAATAAACGTTATCTTCCATTCGCTAGGCGGCTTCTTTTGTCAGCAAGGCGCGTTCCAATGGCGGCGCGGCGTTTTGGTTTTGCTGGGTTTTAACATACGAAAACCCCAACCATGCTTCCAAACAAGCCACGCAAAGAGCGACCATGAAATTACAGCTAGAGGTATTGATATAAACAACGAAACTTTTTTTCCCGATTGCCACCCAAAGGGAAAAATAAAAAATCATCAGCCCAGTAATGACCAACCAAAACGGAAATCCACTTTGTGTTGATTGTGGTATCAATGAAAAAAACCACGGTCCAATCAACATGAAAAGCGGAATTGTCGCAAAAAAGAAGAGGTGAAACCGATAATCCGATTTTGTTGCCTTCTGGAATTTTTCTCCAGAGTCAATCCGCTTGAATAAACTCATTAACCAAATTAGCCATCCCATATTTTTGTTTTTTATCCGCAGATTACGCGGATTACAATAAATGTCCCAGCTTTTCCCGTTTCGTTTTCAAATACCGTTCGTTGTGCGGATTGGGTTTCACGCGAATCGGCACTTGCTCGGTGATTTTCAGTCCGTAGCCTTCCAGCCCGACGACTTTTTTTGGATTATTCGTGAGCAGCCGGATCGTTTTCAGGCCGAGATCAACGAGAATCTGCGCGCCGAGTCCGTATTCGCGCAGATCCATTCCGTAGCCGAGTTTCTCGTTCGCCTCGACGGTGTCGTAGCCTTGTTCCTGTAATTTGTATGCCTTGATCTTTGGGGCGAGGCCGATGCCCCGTCCTTCCTGCCGCATATAAAGAATCACGCCGCGACCGGCATCAGCCACCTGCCGCATGGCCTGATGCAGTTGCGGTCCGCAATCGCACCGGCGCGAGCCAAAAACGTCGCCGGTCAGACATTCGCTGTGGACGCGCACGAGCACATTTTTCTGTCCGGCAATTTCTCCGCGCACGAGCGCGAGGTGATGCTGTCCGTCCACACGCGAACGGTAGAGATGCAAATCAAATTCGCCGTAATCGGTCGGCAGTTTCACAACTTCAATCTGCTCGACCAGTTTTTCGCGCGTGCGGCGGTATTCGATGAGCGTGGCGATGGTGCAGATTTTCAGCTGGTGCTTTTTGGCAAATTTCAAGAGTTCCGGCAACCGCGCCATCGCGCCGTCGTCGCGCATGACTTCGCAGATGACGCCAATCGGACGGCAGCCCGCGAGCTGCACCAAGTCCACGGCGGCTTCGGTGTGGCCGGCGCGTTGGAGAACGCCGCCGGGACGGGCGCGGAGCGGAAAAACGTGGCCGGGTTGAACGAGGTCATCAGCCATGGCGGTCGGCGACGCCATGACGCAAATGGTTTTGGCGCGGTCAGCGGCACTGATGCCGCTGCTGATGCCATGCGCAGCGTCCACGCTGACTTGAAAATCGGTGCGGAAGCTTTCGCGGTTCTGCCGCACCATGCGGTCAATGCCAAGTTGGTGCAATCGCTCGGCGGTGGTCGGCACGCAGATGAGTCCGCGTCCGAACTTCGCCATGAAATTCACGGCGCCGGGTGTGACGTGTTGCGCGGCCATGACTAGGTCGCCCTCGTTCTCACGGTCGGCATCGTCCACTACGATGACCATTTTTCCTTTGCGGAGGTCGGTAACGACGGCTTCGATGGAGTCAAAAGATTTTTTCATTCGGCGAGCCTAGCGTAACCTTTCGCCGCGCGAATTCCAGCCGATTCAACTTGCATTTTCGCCGGTCGCGGAACATTGTCGGTTTGCAGCTTCGAGTTTTGATTTATGTCACCTGTTTCAGACAAGATCAGTGATTTGGAAAAATCCACGCCGTGGAATTCCGCGCCGACTTCCGCTGAAAAAATGCAACGGCTCGACCGGCTGGCGAACCTCGGAATGCTTTCGGCGGGCATGGCGCACGAAATCAAAAACGGCATGGTCGCCATCAAGACGTTCGTGGATTTGCTGCTGGAAAAAAATCAGGACGCGGAACTGGGCGAAGTCGTCCGGCGCGAATTGGAGCGCATCAACGCGATTGTGACGCAGATGCTGCGGATCGCCGCGCCCGGCCCGGCAAACTTCAAAACTGTGCGCGCCCACGAGGTGCTGGATCATTCGCTGCGCCTGTTGCAACCGCAAATCAGCGGGAAATTGATCGCGCTTAAAAAAAATTACCGCGCCGAATCCGACGCAGTGCGCGGCGATGACGCGCAACTGCAGCAAACGTTCATGAACCTTTTTCTCAATGCGGTCGAAGCGATGGGCACGAACGGCACATTGACCGTCAGCACGGAAATCGCGGACGGCGAAAACAGCGCGCGTGTTTTGAAAATTCAAATCCAGGACACGGGCACGGGCATCGCGCCGGAAAATCTCGCACGGCTGTTTGAACCTTTTTTCACGACGAAGAAGAACGGGACGGGTTTGGGGCTGGCGATTTCTCATCGCATCATTCACGAACATCAAGGTTCAATCCGGGCGCACAGCGAAACCGGCAAAAGCTCGACGTTCAGCATTTGGCTGCCGGCGGGGGCGATTTGAAATCAGTTGCCGAGGAGGTGATCCGGGTTGGCAGTGTCCTGGCCGAGGCTCTGGCTGGGCATGGCTTTGAGCGAGAAGGTGACGGCAACGGTGACATCGGTCGGGCCGGTGTCGTTATCAATCACCCGCAACGTCAGCGCGCCGGTCCAACTCCGCATATCGCGGTAGACCGTGTAGAGTTGCTGCTGCAAGCGTCCGTCCGCCGCATTGAAATAATGTTCCATCCGAAAACCCCAGTTGTCGTCCAGCCGGTAATACATGGTGCTGGTGATGAAATCGGCTCCTTGATCGAAGCCGTCAAAGCCGTCGCGCAAATACCAGTAGCCCAGACCCCAGCTCCAGCGTTCGCCGGGCGCGAAGGTGAGCTGGTCAAACGCAAAATTCAAATCGCCGTTCTCGACATCCTCGCGTATCTGGGAATTGAGAATGATCCACGAACGCGGCTTGAGCGTCAGGTCGGAGTAAAGATCGCTGAATGTTTGTTGGGGGCTGAACGGTTCGCCGAGGTTGACGGCATTGCCGCCCGGATTGAGCCGCCAATCAATCGTAAGATTCCAGTCCAACAAATTGTCGAGTTGGCCGTCGCGTTTCGTTTGCAGCGTGTTGCGCAGGCCGAGGCGGATCACGTTCTCACTGTCCACGGAATCAATGTTGTTGTCATCGGGGAATTCAATCGGCAGGAGTTGCAGACTGGGCAGCGCGGAATCGAACTGTGGCAGTTGCGACGGCGGCGTGCTGGGGTTCGGCACATAAACATAATTCGCCGACGGTTCGATGATGTGCCGCAAGCCGTCAATTTGCAAAAATGAATTCGTTGCGCCCGTCCACAGTTGCGACGCCTTGAACGACGTGCTGATGCCGGTGTTGAAAACTGTGCGGCAGGCTGCACTGTTGGTGCCGCCGGGACCGCTTTCGGAACTGTAATAGGTAAATCGTTCGCCGACGCGGGGCGTGACATTCAGCCAGTTGAAGAAAGTCCACGGCAACGTGAATTGATGATAGGTGTCGGCGCGCGAGGCGGAATAGGCAGGCGTCGGCGTCACGCCGTTGGTTTCCGCAAAAAACGTCTTGTAATAGCCGACCGAACTTTCGCTGTCGTAATAAACCGGCGTGTTCAAAATCTGCTGGCGGAGGCCGGTAAGTCTCACGTCCGGCAGCCGCTCGACCTGGTCGAAGAAGTTGTTGAGTTCCGGCGTGGTGAGCACATCGAGGCTCCAGTTCTCCGAGTATTTGTTGACCTCGATAAACGTGTTCGGCTGCGGGTTGTCCGAGTATTCACTTTCAAAAAAATCATGCTCCAGATATGCGTCACTCTGGTAATTCACGAGCGCCTTGAGGTTCAGGTTTGTGGCGGGCGTCGCCTGCCAGCCGAAATAGACGCGCTGGCGGCTTTCTGGAATCGAACCATAATCCGGCAGGCCGTTCGTGTTCGCATACTGGTCGTGATCGCGCGTGTAATAATACTTGAACGTCGCATCGCCCCACTGTCCAAGGTGCAGGTTCACATCCGGCCCAACGCCCGGCCCGCGTTCTTCGCGATAGTCCAGATGTACTTTCCCGTCCACCAGGTCATTCAGCCACCAGGTATAAGTATTCAACAGATACGGCCCGTAAGAAGTGCGGAAGCCGCCCACAAAATCCCAGTTGTTCGCGTGCGGCCCCAGATCGTGCCGATAATACGGAAAGTAAAACGCCGGTACATCGCCGATGAACAACACCGCATTCCACATCTCAATGTATTTGCCGGGAACAATCTTGATGTGGCTCGCGCGGACGCGAAAGGTCGGATCGCTCACGTCATCGGTCGTCACGAACGCATGGCGTGCCTGATAGGTCTGGTTGGTCGTGTTGCCTTCCAATTCCCTGCCCGCCGCGAACACCGGCGGTTTGCCCGTGCGGAATTGTTCGCTCTGCATCTGGTGCGTCTTGAAATTATAGGTAATGTGTTCGCCGACCCAGATTTGGTCGCCCATCTCGATGTGAACACGACCGTCGGCCACGACATTGCCCGTCTGCTGGTTCAACGATGCCGTGTCCGCCGTCAGCACCGTGTTGCCGTATTTCACATAGACGCCATTGGTGCCGGTGGCCGTGTCGCCCTGCATCATGATGCTGCCGACCGGCAGTCCGGGAATGATGTTGTTGAGCGCCTGAATATCCCACGTCGGCTGCTCCTGCGCCAGGGCGACGAATGGAAAAATCACCGACAGAAGAGCAAATGCGGCGATGGCGGGAAATTTTCTCATCAAGCCCGGCCAATTAAACAGAACATTTTCCGGCTGCCAAGCGGATTTGCCAGTTCATTGCGGCTTTGGCAGAAACGCGAACGCGACGGCGGCCAGGATGCACACGAACGCCGCGATGTGATTCCACGCCGGCCACGTCTTGAAATAAAAAAACGCGAAAACTACGAACACCGACAAAGTAATTACTTCCTGAATGATTTTAAGTTGAAAAGGCGAATAGACCGAATTGCCCCAGCGATTGGCCGGCACCTGAAAACAGTATTCAAAAAACGCGATGCCCCAGCTCACGAGGATGACCAGCAGCAGCGGTTTGCTCTTGAATTTCAAATGGCCATACCACGCGAATGTCATGAAAATGTTCGAGAGTGTCAGCAGCACGATGGGCAGCCAGCGGGATTGAGTCAGGTCGTTCATAAAATTTTGATAAAGGAATTTTGTGTTCAGTCCCATTTCGAAAATTTATTCTCCAAGACTTCGCGAAACGGCTTATAACGTAACTGAACGTTATGCTTGTTAGCTCTTGAATCTTTTCGGTAAATGCAAAGTATCAACCCTTCAAGTTCTTTAATCTCTGCATTCGTTACATTGTCATGCACTTCGAACAACGTGAAATGAGTCCACTTCAAAAGCTTGCTTTTGTTATGATTGTATAGTCGGCCATGTATGCCACTCACAACTCCACGCCCCGACATGCCAATATAAACAACATCAAACTTGTCTTTGGCATTATTCAATAAAACATAAATTCCTCTCGTGTTATGGGGAATGTGCTTGCGCTGTTCTCTGGATTGAAACTCGGCAATGCGCTTAATGAATTTACATTGGGCATATGGCATATGGTCAGATTCTTACGGGAATATTCTGCTCCGCAAGAAATTGTTTCACGTCGCCGACGGTGAAGGTGCCGAAATGGAAAATGCTCGCGGCAAGGACGGCGTCGGCTTTGCCGGCGAGCAGCACGTCGGCCATGTGTTCCAGCGTGCCCGCGCCGCCGCTGGCCACCACCGGCACGCCCACGGACTCGCTCACGCGCCGCGTGATGACGAGGTCGAACCCGGCTTTCGTGCCGTCAGCATCAATGGAGTTCAACACAATCTCGCCCGCGCCGAGTGCCACGGCGCGCTTCGCCCATTCGATGGCGTCGAGGCCGGTGTCCTTGCGTCCGCCGTGCGAGAACACGCCCCATTTGTCCGGCGCGATTTTTTTGGCATCTATTGAAACAACAATGCACTGGCTGCCGAATTTTTCCGCGCCCTGCCGGATGAGTTCGGGATTGGCGAGCGCGCTGGAATTGATGCTGATCTTGTCCGCGCCCGCGCGCAACATCGTGAACATGTCGTCCACGGACTTGATGCCGCCGCCGACGGTGAGCGGCATGAAACATTGGTCGGCGGCGCGTTCAATCACGTCCACCATCGTTGCGCGGCCATGCGCGGTGGCGGTGATGTCGAAAAAGACCATTTCGTCCGCGCCCTGCTCATTGTAGCGGAGGGCGAGTTCGACGGGGTCGCCGACGTTGCGAAGTTCGCCCGCCTCGGCCTTGCCGAATTGGACACCGCGTGTTACCCTGCCGTCGTGAACGTCGAGACACGGAATGACCCGTTTTGCAATCATGCGGGTATTGAAGCGGCAGTCGGGGCGCAAGGCAAATGATTCTGTTCGGCAGAAATAGGCGGGTTATTGTTTTGTTGAAACTTTTTTGAATAATTGCGTATTAGTAACTGTCTAGTTACTTGGTTGGACATGATTTTTTTAAAAAATGAATATGAAAACACATCCTTTGATTCTAGTTTTGGCAGGTTCGGCGGTTTTGTTGACGGGTTGTCAGAATCCCGACGGCACGCAGAATAACACGGGTTCCGGCGCGTTGATCGGCGGCGTGTTTGGCGCCATCGCCGGCTCGGCCATCGGCGGGCCGCGCAACGGTGGGGCGGGCGCATTGATCGGCGCCGCGGCGGGCGCGGTCGGCGGCGGGCTGATCGGCAACTCGATGGATCAGGAACAAAACGCCCGGTTGCGCGCGCAAGCCCCACAGACTTATGTGAAAGTTGACCAAGGCCAGCCGCTGGCGGTCGCGGACGTGAAGGCACTGGCGAAAGCGGGCATCAGCGAGGACGTGATCATCAGCCAAATCCAAAATTCGCACACGGTCTATCATTTGAGCGCGGCGGACATCATTGACCTGCGCGATTCGGGCGTGAGCGACCGGGTGGTGAATTACATGATCAACACGCCGGGCACGGTCAGCGACCCGGTCGTTGCGCCGCAACCCAGCCCGGTGGTCATCCAACAACCACCGCCGCCCGCACCGGTTGACACGGTGGTCGTTGCGCCGGGCCCGGACTACATCTGGGTTGGCGGCGAATGGGCGTGGAACGGCATCGGCTGGTTCTGGGTTGGCGGGCATTGGGGTTATCCGCCGCATCCGCACGCGATGTGGATCGCTGGCCGCAGCTGGCATGATGCCCGTGGCTGGCACAACCAGCGCGGTTACTGGCGCTGAAGCTTTCTGCGGAACAAAATTATTCCCGTTGAGAATGGGATTATGGCGTTGCCCCGATAAAATCTACGTTTCCAGAAAGCTAGGCAATCCGACGCGCAACCGTCAAAGAGCATGGCAACTTCGGACAGTTGCGGGTAGTGGGTCAGTTTGAAATTGGGACTTATCCCGAATGTCACCCCAGCTCGACATTGAACGGGCGATGGCCCAGCAGATTCCCGTCAACAAACACCACGGCCTTATATTGCCCGGCCGATGGGAAGGTCGTTATCGGCAGCGGGAAGGCGATCTCAAAAACATCATGGCGGGCGACCGGATGGGCCGCACTGATCTCACCCGTGGCATGGGACAAGATTTCGCCGCGCGCGTTTTCGATGTGGATCTTCACCGGCAGAGATTGGATCTGTCCCCTCACGTTGGACACAAAGGCCGTCGCAAAGAACGTCGGCGACGTGAACGGAACGTGTGACGATATGAAGCGATGAAAGATGCCGACCAAGGCACGCCGGCCTGTCGTTTCATCCCGTCTCACGGAGTCCGAAAAGATGATGGCTGGCATCAATGCCAGTTCGCTGTCCATGTGACAAAATGCCCTAAAAACCCCGAATAACAAGCCCGAAAATCTTTTAGGCGGCTAAACGTCCGTTAAACACAGCATATTGGGGCATATAATACGTCGTTTTCGTGTAAAGACGGGTGCAGGTAGTTGATGATTTTACTGATGATTACGAAGCAAGCCGATTCTCAACCAAATGCAACAATGGATTCTGGAAACCATAATCCTGGTTTGATTCAGGAATGTTGATCTGGAGAATTTGTTTGGCAATCAAGCTGCTCACAGGGAACCGGATTTACCCTGCTCTGTTCGTGATTGGCAACAAATCCGTGAACCGTAATAAATACGATCAAGGAGCCGGTATGTGGTTGTGGCCGACATGCCTTGACTGGAAGTCGAAAAGCAATCCGGCTGGCTTCACATGTTGCAAGACATATTCAGATGGATCGGTTGCACACGGCAATGGTGGGGTTCTGACTAAAGCCCGTTTTAGGACGGGCATTTTTATCGGGCGCTTTGGCACATTTCAAGACACGCCTGTCCAAAAACTCCCGAATCCGATCCAGTTGATTGAAATTGATCAACCGAGTCGAAACCACCAGGCAGCAGGTGGAACTGTCAGCCTGACAAAAAAACCGGTGGCGTGAGGTATCACGGCGCGATTGTTCAAATCACGTTAAACGCCAAAAGCGAAGCTTGTTAAAATTGTGATTCATCTAAGGACTGTCCCAAGGTTTCGGATCAAATCGGTATGCGCCATCGGTGTGGGCAATGACAAGTGAAAATGGTTCGACATGAATCTTGTCCTTTGCCGATTGCAGTTCTCCGAGTCCGGCCCGCTTGTCGCTGGCCACGATAATCCAGTCTCCCGTGACAGTTAAATCCCGGCTCTGCCCCGATCCGTTATAAATTACGAGTATGTTCTTCCAACTGTCACCATTGGCATTGTCCCTGATGACATATTCAACCAGGTTGTTCGGAACGTTCGTTGCGAAATCCAACGACTGATCCACAATCGCCTTTTTTGTCATGCGAAAGGCCGGGTGTGCTTTTCTTAGCGAAATCATACCCTTGTAAAAATTGAAGACCTCCTTATGTTTTGCTTTCAACGTCCAGTTGATTGGATTCACGAGGGGATCATTGTCATTGTAACTATTGCTGACGAGATTCTTTGATCGCAGGAATTCGTCCCCGGCATGAATGAATGGGGTGCCTTGGGCCGTCAGCACTATGCCCGCCGCCAATTTGTCCATGTTGATCCGCAAGTTCTCCGGCACATCGGGTGCCGATAACTGCAATTTATCCCAGAGGCAGAGGTCGTCGTGGGTTGAAGCGTAATTGATTGTCTCGTTAGGCGAAAATACCTCGATGCCACTGGTGTCCCTGCCAGTGCTCTGTCCCTTGATATTCAACCGAAACCGTTCCATGCCGCCATATTGGGGTCCGGCACCCTGCACAAACCCCCGAGCAGCCCCGTTTCCAACATCCCCTTTGATGTTGTCCCTGATACCGTCATTAAATGCGGCAATTCCAGTCCCTTTGACATTTGCCTGCGTCATCATCATTTTGGGCGGCAGCAATCTTTCCATGTCCCATCCCTCCCCATAAATAATCGCGCTCGGATTGATTTTTTTTGCCGCTCGATAGACCTCAAGCATCGTGTCGCGGTCCAACATCCCCATGAGATCGAAGCGGAATCCGTCAACGTGATACTCCGTCATCCAATACTTTATGGAATCTACGATGAACTTCCGCGCCATGGGCCTTTCCGAAGCAAATTCATTCCCACAGCCGGTTCCATTAGCGTATCGGCCTGAAGCGTCCGTGCGGTAGTAATACCGGGGAAATATCTTGTCGAAGATCGAAAATGGTTTGGAGCCTGTGCTGGCTGTGTGATTGTAAACCACATCAAGGACAACGCCGATATGATGCCGGTGAAATGCCTGGACCATTCTCTTGAATTCTTTCTGCCGGGCGGTGCCATCCGCGTCACTGGCATAAGAACCCTCCGGGGTGTTGGACAAAACCGGGTCGTAGCCCCAGTCGTACCATGTGTATTCGTCATCTTTCTGCCTTTCGTCACCGCCGGCATAATCTTGCACTGGGAGGAGATGAACATGAGTAATCCCCAACTCCTCCAAGTGATCAATGCCGCTCTTTTCGTCCTCTGGAGTTTTCGTGCTCGCCTCAACCATTCCAATATATTTGCCCCGATTTAAGGGGGAAGTGCCTGAATTGGTGTTAATTGAAAAGTCTCGAATATGCACTTCATACAGCACGGCGTCTGTATTATTGGTTAAGCTCACAAATTGATCCTGATCCCAGCCTTCGGGGTTTGTCCTAACGGAATCGTAAATCAGGGTTCTCCCAGTGTTTGCCGAGCACCCCCGCGCATAGGGGTCGTTCACTTGGAAAACGGTTGGTTGTTTAGCCTCCAACCCCGGCAAGGCAACATGATATAGATAGTATTTGCCATCCAGATTTCCATCGATTGTGGCGGACCAGATACCGTCGCTGTCTCGCGTCATCGGTATGGTGGTAAAAGTCGGACTGGTGGCATCATCAAAAAGCGCCACGCTGACAGTCTCGGCTGTGGAGGACCAAAGTTTCATCGTCGTCGCCTGCGGACTGTAAGTCGCGCCAAGATCTTCGTTCGGATAGCGATACATATAGAGGCTCGGTTTCTCTTGCGGCGTATCGAAGGCTTTGCCCAATGTCAAACCGCTTGCGAAAATTATTATAAACCACGCCAATAAAACGCACAAACCATCAGCCATTCGCAATTGACGCCAGTTTGTCATTACAAAATCATGGCTCCTGCTTCCAAACTTGTCCAGCTAGTAGTTGAACGGCAAGTAGTGACTGTTGCGTCCTGGATCAATTCTGCTGCGTCTTCTGAACCAATCTGATTTACGTTTCTTGACATTACTGATCTTAATCTCGGAACAATTTCTTCCGGTATAACCAGCTTGCTTGTAGACTCGTAGTTTTTTGGGGGATGATTTTAAGAAACGAAAAGGCCGCCTGAAAATGAATCAGACGGGCCTTTTGTTGTGATCAATTAATTATTTGAACTAGGAGGCGGTGTATTGCCATCTCCGTCGGGCCCACCTCCGGGACCACCAGGACCGCCTGGGGGCCGTGGTGGACGCATCTGTGCCAGTTGTTGCAGTTGTTCGGGTGTCAGGATCTTCTCCATCTTTACCTTCACCTCAGCCTCCAGATCAGCTACTTGTTTCTTCTGGTCGTCGGTCAGGTTCAGTTTCTGCATTGCCCCTGGGGGCAGGACATGAAACCGGGAACCACCGTGATTGCCGGGACCGCCTGCGGCTGGTGGAGGTTGCTGCCCATCGCTGGGTGGGTTGCCGTCTTGGGCTGTGAGGAGGCACGTCGAAGCGCCGAGTGCCAATGCCAGGAGGATTACTTTCGTTTTCATGGTGTGTTGTGTTTACTGCGATTTACCTGCCCCCGCCGTCTGCACCGCCTTGATGCAGTAAATATTCCGGTTGGAGCGCAAATTGTGCTGCCTGTCAAATACTGATGCCAGAATGACATCTTTGATTTTCATGACGCCAATATACGCGAGCCAACCTTAAGACAACGTGAAGAATAAATATTTCATGCGCAGGTATGAATGCGGAGCAGAAACGGCCATTGATTCGGGATATTCCCGGCTGATCAACTTGGTTTTACACTGGAATTTTTCCGGGGAATAGTCTCTGTGGATTATATTGAATTTTTTTGTTCATTTGTCGTCCAATATACCAGCAGTGCATAAGAATTGCACTGAACCATACAACTTAAACCAGTAATAATATGAAAAAGAAATTAAGTCTCGTCGTTTCTGGCGTGGCTGTGGCGGGCATCTTGTCAGTCGTGCTGCCTTCGGCTTTTGCACAGGACACCACCCCTCCGGCAACTGCGCATACTGAACGGCATCCTGCCATCCGTCGCGCAATTCGCGACTTGGAATTAGCCAAGAAGGATATGCAAGGGGCTGCCCATGACTTTGGAGGCCATCGTGTGGACGCCATCGCTGCCTGTGACAATGCGATAGCCCAATTGAAATTAGCCCTCCAATACGACAAGAATTAAGTTGCCGTGATTTAATGTGCCCGACCGGAAAGATCATTTCCGGTCGGCCTTTCTTTTCTTGCATTGTTCGCACACCGTTTTTCTTTTTGATTAACATTCACCAATTGCTTTAGTGGCAAAACAAACCCTGAAGATGGCGGCTGAAACTCCTGGAATTCTCCGCACCTGTGTCGGTTCAATTTTTCGCCCTGCCGATGTGAAAATTCCGGCAAATAATTTCCGCTCATCGCAAATACCCGGAAATTCCCTTTTTGGAAATTTCCACTTGCCGGCCGAGCACTCCGGTAAATCATTTTTGGTATTATTCTCCAATTTTGATGCCCGGTGACAATTCGTTTCTTCGGCGGAATATGGCTGGAAAATGAATTCCAAAAAATCCGCCCCGAATTTCCGGGCATCCAACCACCAGAGATAATGATTTTCAGCCACAATTACCGGAGTCCGATCTGGCATGGCGGAATTTAACCCCGGCGCATCTATTTTAATTCCGGCTGGAGAATTTGCGAAAAATCTAGCCAGCCTGCGTCCAAAGGTGTATCTAATAATTATGTTAAGATTCAAACTGGGGCGAATTTAAACCTTTCTTTAATATTTTGTGGGTTTGAACTTAAATCTCAAAGGTGAAAATTGCACTGGACATTTGCTCGCGTTTTGCGTCCGTTGCCCAAGAAACAAAGTGCAAGGGATTGTGAATCTTAATTGGGGAGCGGCGAATACACGCGCGTGGCTTCTGGGATTGTTTGTTTCGCTGGCTGTTGTTTGCAATGCATCTGCCAAAACAACGCTTAATACTAGCGACCCCATTTGGTTTTTTACGACGGTTGCCAACAAGATGCTGCTAAACACCTTCGGCTTTGGGGTGACCAACATTCCGGTATATTCCAACGGCGTTTTTGTTTACACGCCTTCGGTTCAGCGACTGCTGCAACTCACGGCGAACATTTACGAAGCTTCGACGACCAATTTTTATCCAACGGTTTTTCGCCCCATATTTGAACAGGATAATCTCGGAAATATTTTTATCATCGGTTATACAAACCTGTCGAGCGAGTCTGGCCCGAACACCGTATCAGGTGCCGGGGATGCTCAATTGGCACTGCCTTATGATGTTGCCAATCTGTCGAGTTTTCCGGCGAATACACCAATTGCCGATGCAAACGGTTATGTGAATGTCTATGACGTTCCGTGGATCATCGGGGCAAAAAAAGGCTTCCCGAACTTCAACGAGTTTTCCATGCAGGATGCCGTGACGATCACCCGTCTGTTACAAGTCACAAGGCCGACCACCAATTCGTTGCCGAATGGCACCAATCAAGCGTATCTGTTC